>JGI12316J14372_10000775_pt1 | contig 50803 bp, 31 predicted proteins | sample MarCyaLeptolynsp_FD_14372 | JGI IMG/M metagenome (IMG submission 14372)
CCCCTGCCAATATCTCTGCTTCTTTCTCCCCCCATTTCTCTTCTACCTGTGAGTAGTCCTGAGCCGAGAAGATATGAGCCAACCTGTTCTCCCTTGAAGTGGAGGGGTACTTGGCATATTCAGGGATATAAATAGTATATCCTTCATCTATCAAGGAACAACTGTGTTGCATACCCCTCTTGTTCATTTTCTTGAGCGCTACGGTGTATATTAATGCCAATATCGGACTGAACACTGCATCCAGCTCGCCGTCATTACCAAGTACCAATGCTTTGGGGTCTTCAGGATTATTCAGGTCAAGTGATAGTTCGTTCTCGGTGAGTACCCAGAATATCTGTGGTAGGTTCAACCTTGCCAAGGCATTCTGCAAGGTAGAGATGACCCCTGCTGTCTGGTTACCAGCTTTGTTCTCCAATGCCGTTACTACTGAGACTATCATCCCTTCTACCTCTAGGTTTTCATCACACATTTTTTTGATGATGGTATCCTGAAATTTCCTGTGCTGTATCATTGATACAGCATGGGGAATGGTACAAAATTGTGGATGTTCCTCCCTTAAATACCATAAAGTGGCTGCCAATAACATGGTGGCCGACCTATCAAAGAAATTGTCCTTGTTTTCTGAGTGTTTCACCAGATTGGACATGATGACATTGGCATACTCGATGGCATGGGCTGAACTGCTCATATTCTCAGGGAGAATGGGGTTCAACCTACAGCTCCTTTTTACATCGGAAAGGCTCAGGTAATAAGGGGTTACGTTTGAATCCTTATAGGCATTGGCCACATCAATGGCCAGACTTGGAAACTTGAAATCATAGAGTATAAGTGCGAAATCTTTCTTTCCTAATTGCTTGACCAAGAAACGGAGTAGGTTGGTCTTGCCCGATCCTGGTCCTGCCAACAACCAGAGGTTCCTGAATATATTGTCTATGCGAAGTGTGCCTTTGTCAGTGGGTATCCTTATCTTGAGGTCTTTACTGTTTATACTTGTATCTACAAAACCAGTTAGTTTGGGTCTTGGTAATAATGATACATTGGCAAATAGCAATACCAAAGCCTTGAATGCCCCATAGCCTATGAACACATAGGGCAAGAAAGGTATTATCATCAAGAACCACATACCTAGTAGGTTGACTATCCAACCCCTCATGCTCAACTTACCAACTATCCTTCTGTTCCAGTCCCAAAGCAGGAAGATATAAGAAACAAAGTAGAGTATGTTGGTCGTCTTGCTCGTATTAAGCAGGCCGATATAGTCCATTTCCGATAGCTTTGTAGCTACCTCATCGAATGTACCAAAGATGCTATTGAGAAAGTTATCGATATTTTCTTTGCCACCAAAGAAGGTCTCTATCTGTTCGTGGAACTGGCCTATTAAAGCAAGTAATAGTATTACTAGGACAACGAGCACCACCACTAATCTTGCAACAACAATGTTGGGATGGGTGGGGACGGAGACTTTCCTCCTTTGTCTGTTGTCTATCTCAAAGGACATATGATGATATTTGTTTGCCGATTAATGAACCAAGTATCAATATAAGGTTTACACCTCTAATTAACTAACTTTTAGTACCCTGATCAGTCCCTCCACATCTACTTTTTGAGTTATACCATTAATTGCGCTGTTATCTTTTAACCTGATTATTTTTAGGGTATCCTTAAATGCTGATAATACTTCCTCCCTTTTCTTTTGGTACTGCTCTATCCTTTTACTCATTTCATCTCCTAATTCCACATCGGTTTCTTTGTTGGTGCATATCAAATATTTACTACTTATCTTATGAGCATAGATGTCTAACAATCTTTGTAATTGCCCTACTGTCCTTGGGTAGCTGATTGATACCATCCCTTTAAAGTTTTCCAAGGGAACATGTTCTTTAATAATAGAATTTTATTAGAATTTATACTAGATGTTTTAAGTAAAAATTCTATTAACAAAGTTATCACCTTGAAAAAAGGTTATAAGAACATCAAAAAAACACTTTGTTATTATCAGAAAAGATGGTTTTTATACTTGAGAAGAGTAAACTTGTGAAGTCTAAGTTTCAAAAAGGTGCAAAGATAGATATTTAAGAAATCGATTGATATACCCCCGTTAAGGTATATTTAAGCATTTTGGGGCAATATTCATTAAAATCCTATCCCCATATCTTTGCCCCTGTCCTTTTTGATGATGTTCGGTATGCCCTTGCTGATTTTTTTATCTACTTTTTGGTCAAGTGCTGGGGCTTTGGCCTGTTCATATTTTTTGATAACGGAAGCTTTTTCCGCTATCCCCATGCATTGTTTCATACCTTGTTGAACTTCAAAGCTTTTGTCGAAATTCCTATCATACCCGAAGTACTTGTCCCAACTTTGTTCAATGGCTATCTTGTGGGCGTTCCTATCAAAACCTGCATTGATGGCTGCCCCTTGTTGCCCTTTCTTCCTTGCATTGGCATTAGGGGAAAGGTAATGCTTTTTGTCCCTGCTCTTCCTGCCCAGTATCAAATGGCAGTGCATGTTGTTACCTGGCTTTGCTTGGCCTGATTTGAAAAGTCCTTTTCTTACCTCTTCATCCGTTCCTTTGTAATAACGGTGGTGCTCTATCTTACCATAGACGTTCAGGTCGGTAACCTTCAATCCTTCTCTGTTGAAATCTTGGGCAAGCCTTGGGATATATTCTTTTTGTATCCATTGTTTGAACCATGCAGGATTTTCGCTGATATGTGCCAGTTCCTCTTTGGATGGGTTGATGGTGATCATATAGAACTTGGCATCCTTCTTCTTCAACCCTCCCCTATTGATATCGATATTTTTGTCTACTTCTGCCTTGGTGATATAGGTACGTTCAAGGTCAAAATAGAACTCCCTTTTACCTTTCTTCTCCATCTGTTTGTCCTCCTTGTTCAGGTAGTTGGTGAGCTTGCCAACACTGCCTTTGTTGTTGATACCTGCTTGTCTGGTGAAGTCTATGTAGGGCATGATTCCGAATAAATTATATATTTTTCTTTTTTTGGTGGATATCTTTAATGAGCACAACTATTCTCTTCAAGTAATCCCTAGTATTCTCCTCTGTACCATGCAGATTAAGCATATCTATAAGTCTTTGTTTTGGGTTTGCTAGCTCTTCTTCTATATCTGAAATTATCTGACCCAGTTCATCTTTTGAGAAATGCTTCAAATCTTCTGCATTTTCTCGGGCTTTTTCATCTGGGATGTAATCATTTTCAAAGATTATCCCATACAATACCGTACTTATAGGACTCAACCAAGCATCGGTTATTTGCTTATCACCTTTTTTCGAATATCTCCTTTCACAGTTATTGCAATAATAGAAACTTACATCTTTATGTTCTTCGATAAAGGTCAATTGTGCATTACAACGAAAACATGGTTCCAGCTTTTTCATATCATGAAATTACATAGCAAAGAACATGTCCCTATACTCCTCGTTCAACCTTGTCGGGTCTTTTACATACTTACCTATCCCTATGGTCTTGCCCCACTCTTGCTCATTTAAGTAATGTACAAAAAGTGTCTGCGCCTTGTCCTTCAATGCTTCTTTAGGGTTGTTGATACTGTCACTCAATCGTTGTTGGTTGCGCAGTATCTTACCTAGTCGGTCATCTATGGATTCCAGATTATACAACTTCCCCACATGTTTATCGAAGGTACGATAACCCACTGCCATCTGATCGAGGATGGGATTGAGTTTGGTCTTTTCCTGTTGCTTGATGAAGCCTATCACACGATTGGAATCCTTGCGAATTTCTTTGATGGCTTCTTTTAGATTGGTATTGTTTTCATCTGTGGGGTCTATGGCAGTCCGTTCAAAGTAATCGATCATCTGTGCGGTGAACTGCTTTAGGTTTTTACCATGCATCTCACAGAGTTTGGTCAGTTTTGCATGGGTATCTTCTTCTAGGAGTACTGCTTTGTGTTTTTTCATTTTTTGTTTTAGGTCTGTATTTTAAGCTTGTTATTAATAAAATTATAAATAGTTTTCTTTATTTCAAGCTTATTATGGAGGGTTTTTGCAAAATTATTAATAGGCTATTAATAATTTGTTTGCCCTGAAGGGGCAAAAAACCCCGTAGGGCAAGCGGGAACGCCATCTTTTTCATACGGAGTTTGAAAAGTGGCGTTCCCGCTTGCTATCCCTTGAAGGATACGGAAAGGATTGGCGGCTTACGAAGTTTGTCGCCTTTCGTTTCTGTGTCCTTCATTATTAAACCCGTCCGTAGAGGACACAATTATCTTTCTCTTCAAAAAAATTACTCTTCTCAAATGTTTTTATAAAATGATCCAATGCATCTAACTCATCTTCTCTTAAATATGTATGATTATGATTGAAAACTGCACCAGAAAATTCATAATCTAATTCCTCAGAATTGTAAATGAATTTTCTGAGAAATGTGGCTTCAAGCTTTGACATATCTCTAAGCGAATATTTAGAAACTACCTTTTCACGATAGCCATGGCATTGTAAACAATTATTTTTAAAAATGTATTCTATCGGGTATCTAAAAGAAGCAGTATTGTTCCCAAAATTGATAGAGGTATGACCCTCTTTACCGAAATATATACTTTTGAATGCATAAATCGATTTCTCTCTATTCAATCCACTTCCAAAAATAGTCAAAGAGTTATCTGCTTTTATCTTATTAAATATGTATTCCTGAATACAACGCTTTTTCATTATTTGGCAATACTAACCTAGCATATTTTCCTTGTAATGTATCTCCACTAACATCATAGTTTCCATCAGAATAATAAGTGTCTAATTCATTACTATACCATCCATAATCAAAGGAATATACGTTTTCTCTGTTTTTGGTAGCAATTTCACCTACAAAACTATCTATACCTTTTACCCTATAGTAATAATATTCTTGGGGCATATCAATTTGGAATGCGTCTAAATCAATTTTATGCCACCCATCCTTTTCACTACTTTTATAGTATTTTTTATCTAACACAAGAAGCCAATACTGGTCTTCCTCTTCTACAATTGAAGTAGGTGCAAACATAAAATGTAAATAAAGGAATAGGGGCAATCCAACTATGAGAATAATTATAGGAAATACCGATAGTTGTATTTTAGAATATGTATTATTAGAAATTCTCAATTTTATTGAAAGTGGTTATCTTACATCGATAATTACTGAAAGTATAATCAAAAAAAATAAAAATACACCCTATTTCTGTATTTCCTTATTTCTTTTTATTTAAAGTATTTAACCACTGTAATGTATTGTAAAACAGTTAGTTACAACACATTAATACGACAGATATAGTACTAAGTGAGACATAATTAGTACTGTACTACGACAAAATCAGTACTAAAAGAGACATAAATAGTACTATGCTGCGACATATTTAGTACTAGTTACGACAGATATAGTACCTTATATTACGACATATTTAGTACTTACCTAAAAGTGATTATTTTTCTACATTAAATTACGACAGATATAGTACCTTGCTACGACATATTTAGTACTAGGACATGCTTATAACCCCCTTATTACGACAGATATAGTACTCATAATGAAATTCGCTAATTTTATTTACGACATATTATTTTAAATGTCGTAATTTATTTTCATATTCACTTTATGAAGATAGATGAAACACCAGTAGCCGAATTTTCAGGGAAGTCCACCATTGCCATTGCCAATTCTCTGATTTACAAACCACTCAACCTAACACTTAATGAAGCGAGGTTATTTTTCATGCTTGTTTCTCAGATAGAGAACGATGATGAAAGTTTTAAGACTTATAAGATATTTGTGCGTGATATCATAAACATAGTAAAGCCGAAATCAGTAAAAAACATGTATGCACAGGTGAAACAAGATATGTTAAGCCTAGAAAATAAAAAGATAGACTATTCAGATGGTAATAAAACAGCTCCTATTAGACTTTTGGTAGAACCTGTTTATCATGAAAGGGAAGGATATATTACTGCCCGTATACACCACTTATTGAGACCTGATTTACTTAAACTAAAGAGGGAATTTACTGTAGGTCTTCTTTGTGAAATGCTACGTTTCAAATCGATCAATACACAGCGTATCTACTTATTGATCAGGCAATACCAAAATGCCAAGAGTAAAATCAATAGGATTGATGTAGATAAATTGAAGAAAATCCTGAATTTATTGGATAAATACCCTCGGTACAATGATTTTAAAAAACGGGTAATCACCCCTGCTTTAGAAGAAATTAATGAAACGGGTCTGAAGGTAAAGTTAAAAGAACATCGTAAGGGACGCAGTGTTGAAACCTTAGATTTCATTATTGTAGAGAATAAGATGAAGGAACTGGATCCCCAACCTAATACCAATCCATCACTAGCAATAGAAAAGATTGATGATGAGAAATTACTTCGTTTAAAGACGAGATTGAACGAATTGGGAGTATCGAAGAAGTTGATCAGTCGATTGATTGATATTCCAGGCATAAAAGACAATAATCAAGTATGGACGGCTATCAATGGTATAAAAATGAATAACCGAGATGGAAAAATATCAGGAAATTTGGCAGCTTATGCTACCAAAACATTTGAAAATATGTTTGGTCTGGCTTCCTAACAAAGCATAACCGATTATTCACGAAGTTTGTCTTCATCAGTATCGGTCTTTAATTTCTTTATACTTTCCTCAGGTGGTAACTCTTCTGGGCTTTTACCTGTATTATTAATGATGATTTCCCTTACATCACCATGGTTCAATTCATTGATGTCATTGATTTCATCCAGTGAAAGGTTGCTACTTATGGCTTTGGCATTGGTCACCTCGGTAGCAAAACCTCTACCCATAAGCAGTAAAGTGGAAAGGTTTTCGTCTTCGATTGGTTTGCCATTAAAAAGCACTTTCCGCCCATTTAAGTCAATTTGGATATAATCATCATCTGAACCGCCAAAGTCCTTTACAATGCCTAATAATTTAGATTTAGAGGTTTCTAGCTTAGTGAATGCTTCTAACCTTTTGTTTTCAGGTGACCTAAGCCTTTTTTCCGCCTCTATAAAGTATCTTCTGGCTTCTCTTCCCTTATCATTGTTCTCGACCATGGCCAGTTCTTTGGCAGTGTCTAAGGTCAAATGATACTCTTTTGATTTTGATGCCCCTTGCCTTTTGGCATTTTCACGTTTGACAATTTTATCAATCGTGAAAAAATCCTCATTTTCTTGAAATTGATATCTTCTTATTCTGCTCTTGATCCATGTAGAAAACTCCTGCTTACTTCCAAGAAATCCATGTAATTCCCGAGCATCTACTAACGTTCCTTTATAAATTTTAATCATTTCCATAATTTTTTTAGCTTGGGCAATGTCTTAAGATTTTATTCCTTTTCTAATCCTCTTTTTCTTTTTGCGTTCCTGTTCTTTCACACTTTCAGGTCTTTCAGGAATTTCCCCTACACTATCCCAAAAGTTTTTGAGTGCAGAATTGATTACCTCCTTTTGGGTTAGGTATATATCGCCATTGGTTCTCCGGTGGTAGACGTAATCCAATAATTTTTCATAGTTCTCCCCTTCGTAAATGACTGTTTGCCTCACATCAGGCAGAGAAGAAGCTGCCTCTTCTTTTTCATCTTCGTCATCAGAGAATCTAAAATCATCGAGATAGCTTATCTCTGATTCAGGCTTTTTCTTTTTGTCGTCATTGCCTCCTTTATTCAGGATATTAGGTCTTTGTCTTTTTGCCATAATCAAATTGTTTTAAGAATTTCTTTGGTTAAACTCATGTAATCTGCTGCCCCATTCGATTCAGGGTCATACTCAAATATGTCCTTCTCTGCATGGGGGGCTTCCCGTAAAGAAATATTTTCTCTGATGTAAGTCCCCATCAATCTGCCATTGTATTTTTGTTTGATCAGTTCCTGCACATCTCTATTCAATAATTTTCTCGGGTTATGTCTGGTAAAAAATACACCACCTAATGTTAGCTCTGGATTAAGGAACTCATTGATTTCCACTATCATCTTTTCTACATTGTACAACCCATCCAAAGAAAATAATTGTGCTTCAAGTGGCACATATATCAAATCTGAGCATACATAGGCATTCACGGTAATTAGGCCTAATGCAGGAGGGCAATCCAAGATGATATAGTCACACTTTTCCTTTAAGGGAGTCAATAACTTTTTTAAATCGAACTGGCTGTTTGCCTCTCCTATCCTACTTTTTTCATATCGAGAAAAGTTGGGTGTACTTGGTATTAGCAGTAAATTCTTTCCAATTTTAAAAGCAGCTTTACCCAAAGAGTATTCACTGAGTATAGCACCATAGATATTTTTATCTGGAGGGGTAATTCCATAGCTTTTACTGAGGTTGCATTGAGGATCTAAATCAACCAATAAAACCCTTTTTCCAAGGTGCGCCAACGCCGCTGCCACGTTCAAAGCACTAGTCGTTTTCCCAACTCCTCCCTTTTGATTACTAAATGAGATTACTTTCATTATAGTGTTATTTATCCTTTTAGTATTATTAGGTTACTAAGTAATATAATTTATAGATTTTTTGCAAGTAATAGCTAATACAGGACCATAAATGAGGGTTACTTTGTATATAGTGTTGTCTATATTATTAGGTTACTAAGGTTACTATATAGTTATTTATAAATAAATTAAGATTGCTAGAAGACGTGAACAAACCATAGCAGGCGTACAAGTTGATATTGACCGTATAAAAACGCGGCTTGATTTAACAGATGCTTAGTTTTTATTTTGCAACCAAATAAGCCTGAGTTTACAATAATTGTTGTATTACGTCTTCTAGCAAACTTATCCAAATAAATAAAATCATTGAAAAACTTTTTTGAGCTTCCAATTCAAAGGGAATTATAAAAAATGTTAAAATGATAAATTGTAGTAAACTGATATGGTTTTTTGGCGTAAAAAATCATAATTCTATTTTCTGATATACCCTATTTTTTGTATTAAATTTTTTAATCATGAAGAGGTATTTTTCCTTCATTTAAGGAAAATAAAACTATTTAAAGATGAAAAAGTATAAGCGTGAAATTATAAGTGGAATATTTGTGCTGATATCTGCCTTGATTGGTATTGGTGGTATTTATATAGACAACAATCTGAAAAATACAGATGATAGGATAAAATTAACATCACTTAGAAAATCGCAAGAGGTATGTTTAGATGATTATGAACCGGAAAACTACTTAAAATTTTGCTGTAAAAGTGATGTTGATTATTTTGGGTTTGATGACCTTGTAGGAGATGTAGATGGTGATGGAATTGATGATTTAGTTTATGCTGGTTTACATTCTATATATGCATATAAAGGTCTTGATGAAAAAAATCTTTCTTGTGATAGGGTTGGTGGCAAAATTAGAAAAGATGGGGTCTTTACAGCAAACTTTTATAAAGGATTTAAGCCAGTACTTAAAGATTTCAACAATGATGGAATTTTAGATTTAGGATATAACGGAGAAAAATCAAAATTCTATCATGCTGGAAACAAGGAATTAAAGTTTAGTAATAATCAGGTGCGCCGTAACATGTAAATAAGTCGATAGTTCCAAGAAGAAAACTAAATATTTTTGGATAAAGAATACCTAATAATTTTCATAAAAATAACAACTATCGAATATTACCCAAATAGATATACCAACCTTAGAAGGGTATGGCCTTATTGACTTGTTGTAAAACGATTATGAAACAACCTGAAAATCAAAACCAGCATAAAGTCCCGCAAGTATACCTAAAACAATTTGGCTATCTATTTGGGAAACAATTTAAGGTTTCAGTTCTAAAAAATGGAGAGAAATTTACTAGACAAAAAAGTATAAAAAGTTTTTTAGCAGAGAATAATATCTATGATATCGATAGTGAAGCCCCAGAAATTCAAAGGTTGTTCGAACAATTAAACTCCGAGATAGAAACAGAATACTCAGATATCATTTCTGATTTAGAAACTAATGGCACGCTATCGGAAAAATCATACGCTATACTACTTCAACTGATTCCGAATTTTATTGCCCGAAGTGATAGTTGGCGTTCGATGATATATTCTATTTTAAACTCTGATGGTAAAATAAATTTTTTAAAGATGATTTGTGCTCATCGAGCCGATAGCCTCGAAGATTTAGAAATAAAGGACTTTTATCGTGTAATGGTAGATAATCCTGCTGATGAGATAATCAATCGTGCATTATTATTCTTTACGGAATACCTATTAAGAAGGATTAGACAATTTGAAATCGTTATTCTTCAATCTCAAGAAGACAAACCTTGGTTTACGACTGATAACCCAGTCATTGTACATAATCGTACTAGTAGATTTGAGCTTATGACTAAAGATAGTGAACTCTATTTTCCTATGAATCCTAAATATCTTGCGTATTTACATTTTGCAAATGCTGACGATAAAGAAAATGAATTAAGAACTTTAGAATCAAACACAATCCATATTGTTTCAGACAAACAAAATTGGAATTTGCAACAATTGATTATAGGAAATCACCATAATTATGTGATATTCGAAGGAGAATTAAAATATCGTATTAGAGAAAAAAAAGAATATAATCTCCAACATGATGAATCTTTTTGGAGATACATTAAAATGGGAGGCTCGTTAACCTACCAAGACTATTTAAATAAATATCCAAATGGTAAATATGCTGAACAAGCAGAAAAATATTTAAAATAGAGGCAAACTGGTAATGTGATAATTTTTTTTATGAAAATTTAACTGTTTTGGTCTCTGTTTATGGCGGATTGAATTGATTTATCTGCCTTCTTCATCCGTTCTTCCCGTCTTATACGGGCTTCCAGTTCAGCGTCAGCTAACACTTTAAGCGAGAAGCATTCAAAGCACTCGTTGAGGTCGATTTCGTCCAAGTAGTTGGCGATGTCGAACTTCCAAATCGTGATTTGGAAAACGGTTGACCACCACTCATGCACGCACTTCAGAGCGTAGATAGAATCGCGTGTTCTTATGGGCCTATTTTGCACACATAGGGCTAATGTCTCGTAGGATTCCAACTTTATCAATAAAGACTACTAAAGGGTAGTTTTGAATGATATTTTTAGTTATCTACTTCAAAAGAGCATGAACATGCGCAAAAAACTAAAGTTTTACGCATGAAATTACTTCTATGTCATAGGTTTTAATACTCAATGTTATAGTGTATTTCTTGGTATAGGTTTTAAAGTGTAACCTTCTTTTGAAATAGACCTATACCTCAATATAGGTGAATTACTGAATATTACCTCTAATTAAGTGTACCACCATATCCTTAAGTTTCTCTATTTCTGAGGACTTACTAATTGCTTACTGTAACTATTTGATTCTTATAATCGTAATTTATGTAAAATCATAAATACTTTTTTTGGCAATTTCCGGTAAACTTATTATTGATGCCTTTGATACAAATCTGAGAAACCAAATATACTGCTATCATAGCTAATTTTTTAAGAAATAAATGTTCTTAATGAACATCTAAATTTGCTGGGTTCAACTTCAAAAAATCGAAAAGCAAATACATATGTATATCATAAGGTAAGGTCTAACTTCATGTATTTGATTCGTTTGTTAAATGGAAGGTGTAATAGTTTGAAAATTCCTTAGTCTTGTAAAGAGTTAATATACAAGTTTGTTTAAGAGTTAAATATATCTAAAAAAGTATATAGCAGTAAATGAGTATACATTATACTGTACAACGAGCAATTTTAATTTCAGTTATTTTATTAAATATTATTTTTAATTACCATGAACTGCTATGAAGAAAACTATAACCCCATAATAGGGGACTTTCTAGGCATTTTAGTTCTTGTTGCTGTAGTCTTTGTTACAACAATAATTGTTTTAACTTGGCAAATATCTATTTTTTTTCTTCTAAGCGTTCTATTACTATGGCTTGTAAGAAAAAAAGATAATGTAATAAAAAGAGCAACTTATAAATTAACTGTACCAATCTCTATTGGTATGGGGATTGTATTTATCTTTTTCGCTTTAATAAATGTTTATGGACTCTCAGATGATAATTGGCTGAAATCAGTTGAAGTTTGGTTGATTGAATTTAGGCTTAAATACAAGTCTTATATTGACTTCAAACTATATCAATATATTTTAATCTTGATTTTTATAATAACTATAAATTATGGAATTCCAAGATTGAAACTTGTATCTATATATATATATTCAAACAACATATTAACTAATGTTCTAACGGTCTTAACTACAGTACTTTCTTTTACCTTTTTTGGACAACTACCCATAGACCATCTAGTTAAGGTTGAACATGAGGAAGCAATTAGTAATTATAAAATACTCTTAAGAAAGGAAAAAGATAAAGTAGGAGAATATTTATCTGCGAAAACTTTAACTGAGACAACTAGACAACTTACTGCAAATGATATTTTAATGTACAAAAAGATATTTACCAAAATTAATGATGTTAGCAATGATAACCAATTGTGTAAAGCACTAATAGAAGAAATTTATAGAGAATATTTTTTATCAAATCAATATAAATTGACTTCTAATGAAGTAGAAGTTACCAAGGAAATTACAGAAAGTATCGCCAAACTGCAATTTGAGCATATTAGAAATAATTTAAGTAAAGAAGTGAATATAGTATCATTTCAACAGTTTGAAAGTGGTAAACCCCAAGAATCAATCTATAAGATACCAAATTCCTTGAAAGAACGACTAAATAGGAATTCTAAAATTCTTGCAAAAAATGAGGAGGTAGAAAAGATTAATTTAAAGTCCCAGGAATCTATCAAAGCACTAAAAGATATATTTTCTAAAGTTATTGAATCCACTATACCAAACAATGAAAAAATTGTAGAAAGTTATATTAGAATTGTAGAAAGTTATATTAGAAAATTGGTATCTGAATATGCTGAATATTTATTTAAAAATGTAATTGAAGAAAATTATAAGTTGAGCTCAAGATTAGAAAAACTTGAATCATTAGTAATAAATCTTTCTATAAATAAATATTTATCTAATATTTCATGGTTGAATAGAAGTAATTTTACGGAAAATATTGATGAAAAAATTGAAAAAATGGTAGTCAATGAATACAAGATACAAATAGAAAATAAGATAACGGAAAAAATAAGCAAGAATGAAAGGCTTAGGGAAAGAGCTCGTAATGAATACAAAATGCGCAAGACTCGTAAAGGAAGATGAATTGAATTAAAGGAGACTTTTTTTAAGATTCGATTTATAGGTTAGAATCAAATCATTTTAATTAAACGTAAGCACCTAGACAAAATTAAGTTATAAAAATATACTATCTTGCTGCCCAAAAAGAAATATGGGAAGAAAAGCCAAGATAATCAAATTAAGTTCAGGACAAAAAGAAGAATTAGAGATAGGTTATCGGACAGGTAAAGAAGTTTTTAGTAGAAGATGCCATATGATTTTATTGAAATCCAAGGGCAAATTTTGACTTTCAATTTCTCCCTTACATATTGTTATTGTTTGGGCATAAATTTGTTCAATAGTCCAATTTGATATGAACTTAGCTGACTTTCAAATACCTTTATTATTTCTGGTAAGGACAAAGGTACGGATAATTCATCTTGAGAATTGGACTTCCAAGTACTATCTATTTTTTGTATATATCTTCTCATTCCCATCTCGTACTCATCAATCCCATACTTTCTGCCTTGCATCTCTTCTAATAGCGGCACAGCTTTTTCAAAATCACCATTGTAGAGGTGAGCAAGAGCTAGTTTAGTTTTTATCCACTTATAAGTACTGTCTATAGACATCCCTTTCTCAGCATATCTAATTGACTCATTTAATTCTCCACTTAATAAATGATAATATGCTAAAGAGTTACAATTATCTGACATTCTTCGATTTATTGACATGCTCCTTTCTTCAGAAACCACATATTTTTTTTGAGCAATCGAGTCTCGAACCTTGTCATATAAATCAAATGTATAACTATATGCTTCTATCCTTTCCAATGGTTTAAGGCTGCTCCACTTCTGCGTTATATATTGTGCCAGATAAAGATGTTCACGAAGACTTGAAGGTGTAAAAAAGGAGTCAAATTCGAAATTATCTATATTATTCAATTCAAAAAGTATATCTACCTCAGCAATTTCCGAATAAATGCTCCTGTAGGGAAGTATATCGTTTATTTTGCTGTAGAGGGATAGAGCTTTATTATAATTATCTGTTTCTCCTTTACCATCAGATATGCTTTCTCCCTTTTTTTTAAAGTAATCAGAGAAGGCATATAGCTCGGCTGAATCTTGAGAATTAAATATTCTACTAAAATCATCAATTAAGTTGATTGTTATAATATCTTTAGCTGCCATTTTTACGCTATCTACGCCTACACTATTTAACCAGTTATTCAAAGTTCGCATAAATTCTTCAGGTTCCACATCATTAGTGATAATAGAATCAAATAAATTTTCAGTGAAGTGCCAATACTTAGCAGTCATATCCACAGAAGCTACGATTAATTTTTTATTATCAGGAAAAAATTCAACATCAGATATTTCTCCTTTAAATGCTTTTAAGTTGGCTATTTCATTTCCCGTTTTGGTACTCCATACCGTAATCCCTCCTTCTTCATCAGATACAAGTAAATAGTTACCCTCATAAGAAAGTTTGATTAAATTTATAAGAAAACCTTTATCATAAATATCACATTCAAAAATCAATTGTCCGTTTAACCCCCACAAAGCTGCCGATCCATATCGCGAATATGTAAGTATCTTTTCCTTGTCTTTGGTAAATAATACGGAATCAACACCCAAATCAAATTGTTTATCTGTAATTAGTCCAGCATAAAAATCTCCATTGATATTTTCAATTCTAATTTTCTTGCTTCCCCATTTTACCAATACAATATTTGGATTTTTAGTAAATGTAATTTGTGTAACACCATTATACGATTTTATTAACCGGGGAGCACGCTTATTGGAAAGATCCCAAATACTTGCTTTCCCAGCTTTATCCAAAGTAAGTACTTTTGAATTATCCGTTGCTATATCGGCACTGATGATAGGTGCATTATGATATCTTAATATTGATAAGAATTTATCACTATCAGATTTCTTCAAACTCCAAAACCTAGCTGTATTGTCATTTGAATAGGTAAGTAGGAGGTTTTCATCTTCACTTATTACCCCGCCATTGATCCTTCCATTATGATTAAAAGCACCAGCAAAATATCCTTTTGAAGTCCAAACTCTAGCAGCAATAGATCGATAAATTACTAGAAGCCTATTGCCTCCATCAAAAAACTTATAAGATACAATATGATCATTGGCGGAAATTTTTCTCACGAACTTATTTGAACTAAGAGAAATTTGAATAAAGTCATTTTCTTCATCCTGGGTTTTAATGGCATTGAGGTCAATTAAATTGATGACCTTATTATTTGTAATAATGTATACATTTTTCTTGTTAGGTGAAAAGCCTGCTTCACTAATAATATCATCGCTCGATATCATATATATTAAATCTCCATCGAGGTTCCATATTTTCACTTTTTTTTGTGTAAAACTTAGTAATTGCCTATCAGTAATATCGCTTAAGAAATCTACTCCTTTTACTGCCTCTTCATGCCGCATATCAATGTAATTCAACGACATTGAAATATCTCTGACGAAAGGTATCAACTTATGAGCAGATTCCTCATTTACAATATTTATGGCCTCTTTAATCATGCTTAAGGCTCTCTTAGGGTCATGCTCATTATTCAATATTTCAATACCTTTGTAAGCATAGTTCAATGCAGCTTTTTCACTGGCCTCTATCTCTTTATATCTTGATTGAAAATATTGGAAACTAATTGTAAAAACAGCTATGATAAGCAATGCAAGAAATAAAATAGAAATAATCTCTTTTACCTTTCTTTTGTTTATTTTCTTGATTTTATCATTGATTGCTTTTCTACTATTAATTATGAAGTCACCTTGTAAAGGTGTAGGTATAGGACTCTTATTTATACTTTTATCTAACCAGCTTTCAGCATTATCACAAGCAGAAGCATTGAGTAAAAAATCCTCACTTTTATCATTCTCCTCCCATTCAATAGCCCTTTGTTGCAATACAGTGTGCATATGTGCATATTCTCTGTCCAATTCGAGGGTCTGGATAAGCTCTTTGAAGCATAAATCAAAATCTGACTTTTCAAAATCCAACCAATTGATTTTTTCCAGTTCTTTAGGTAAGACCCTATGAGGTGTTTTATATAATACACTGATAAAACGTTTATTTTGAGCGGCTGCAAAGCTAACCTCATCTTGACAATAAGGAGAATTTATAGAGTCTGGTGAGATAATGAACATTAGATTATCCGCAGTTTGTATGCCTTTATATATCTCTGTTTGAAAATCGGCACTTGAGGCAATACTTTCTTGATCGAACCAAGTCGTTTTTCCTGCTTCTTGTAAGGCATTGTTCAGTTTTCTAGCAAAATCACTGTCTTTTCTGGAATAGGAAATGAATACCTCTGTACTTAAGCTTCCCTTAGCGGCTTCACTGGCTGCAATAAATTCATGGTGTAGGGCTGTAGGGGAATACTGCCTCCTATCCTCATTTATCCTATACCATGTCTGTGCATTATCTAAATTGAAACCCCTCAATAAAAACACAGGTTTCATAGATTGTCTTTTCCATTTAATTGCTTTTGTTAGTAACTGTTTATGTTCTAAATGGTATTGTTTGTCTCGTTTTAAAATAGTCAGAATCTCATCTATGTCCTGCTCATAATCGCTGGCTTTTCTATTGTCAGTAAAGTCAATATACTGCATTGCCGCCAGACCTTCAAAAAGTCCATAGCTTCCCAACTGAATATCTGTGGTAGCTATCAATAGGGGAATTATCCGTTTATTATGTTTTATAGCATGTCGGTATTCCCTTTGGCAGTGTTCCGATTCCACAGAGTTAGGAGATATAAAGAATATAAAATTATCTGCTTCTTCGATCCCCCTCAGGATAGCGGCCTGGTGGTCTTCTCCTTTACGTATATCCTTGTCATGATTCCATGTAGTTACCCCATATTGGGAAATTATTTTCACAACTTCATTTCGTTGCTCACTATTGAGAGTACTATAACAGATAAATACATCTGTCATTAAGTTCTCTGAATTCTTCCTGCTCTCACAGATAAATTCACACAACAAATCTGATGGTCGACAAGGAATTTGTCTGCCCCCTGTAAAAGGTTGGAGTAACCACTCCTCGGCAGCTTTTCGTTCTTCACCTACCAATAAATCGACCGTTTGCTTTTGGTTTTTTACCCAATTTATTGCTCGATCTAGCAACTGGGTATGTTTGGATATATATTTATTTTCCCTTTCAAGAACTGTGATTACTCTTTCTACTGCACTTTCAAAAGTATCTATGCTATTACCAAAAGTTGGTAGCTGTAAATTCTGTAAAAATTCAATATCTTCATGTCGGTGCCAATGATTTTCGTACCTTTTTGCCCAGCCCGATAGGTCATCGCAATCTGTATCGGTCAACTGTTCTTTGGCATCTAACCAATCTGTACTACCAATCAAATCTAAGGAACGTACCAAAACCTCTTGCGTATTTTGGATACTAGAATCAAGAAGGCGATGCTCCCAGTAAAAATATTCCAATGCCACTTTTTCTTCATAGGAAAGTGGTACGGCCACTGTTTCATTTACTACCATTTGGTTGATAGGGATGACCCTTTTTCCCAACACACGAGCATATTCCAGCTCTATGAGGCAATAAGGGGAGGTTAGACTCCTTGGGGTCATTATGTATATGAAATTATGGGCAGATTCAATCCCATGGTTTATCCTTTGAGTATAATCGTCCCCATCAGGTATGTTCACCTTATCGAACCAACAATCATATCCTTTGAGTTTGAGTTGTTGGTGTAATCTTCCTACAAAGCCTAGGCTTTCCCTTCTGCCATAGGATATGAAGACATCTTTAAATTTGTGAGAAATAGGATTTGATTTGTTGTTCAAATTTAAGGCAGTTTCAGTAATTCTTATTAAAACTAGAATTTAATTACTTTCAAATCGATATCCAATATAATTAGCTCAGTAATAGATTAAAACCCCATAATTTGGTTTTATGTAAAGTTAACTTATCGTCTATTTTTGCTATATTTAGTCAGGGATTAAACGTCTAATCCTGCAACTGATAAAATAGAAAACGAAACCAATACGACATGTTCAAGCAATAATAAAGGTAAAAGTTCCATTCTTATACTCTTCAACAGGGTCCTGATTGTGCTCAACAAATTGTCGCCTGCAATTTTTACATCTATAATTTTGCTTGCCATAGTAGGTCTTCCCATTCTTTACCGTATCTTCACAATGGCAATGTGGGCATGGGTGAGTTTGTTTAAGTTGCATTTTGCAAACTACCTACCCATTGCCATTTTTTCAAAAAGCAATCCTTACTTTCGGAACACTACCTAAGTTTTAAAAGAATAAAAAACACCTTATATTTAGGATAAATTATATGGAAAATAAAATGAATATTTTTATGCAGTTAGCCAGTTATTGGCAAGCATATAAGAAAAATATAATTTGAAAATTGGAACAAATAAGGACATTTAGTGATAACAGACTTGCAGGTCATTGTATTTACTGTTTCAATAAACCAGAAACAAGAGAACATGTTCCTTCTAAAGTTTTGTTGGACAAACCTTATCCCCAAAATCTTCCAATAGTCGAAGCTTGTGGAAAATGTAATCAAGGATTCTCATTAGATGAAGAATATTTGACTTGTCTACTTGAATGCGTTATTTGCGGTACGACTGACCCTGAGTCTCTTCAAAGAGAAAGTATTAGAAAAATTCTGAACAGAAAACCTAAACTTAGGGAACGACTTGAAAAAAGTAAAAAAATAATAGATGGACAAACTCACTTTGAAAGTGAGATGAAAAGAATAGAACGAGTTATAAAAAAGCTAGCCCAAGGACACGCAAAGTTTGAAAATAGCGAGACAAAATTTGAAAAACCTTGTAGAGTTTGGTTTCAGCCAATTAGCTTAATGACTGAAAAGGAGTGCTATGACTTTTTTGAAAATGAAGAACTCGCGCTAATTCCGGAAGTAGGCAGTAGAGCCTTCCAAAGAACAATGATTGACGAAATAGGGATTCCCAGAGCCTATTGGAAAGAAGTTCAAGAGAACAATTATTCATATTCAATTGCTCATATTTCAAGGGGGTTAAGGATAAGAATTTTGATTAGAAATTACCTTGTAGGTGAAGTAATTTGGGAATAAAAAAAAACACCAACAATGTATAATAAGTAAGCAAAATAAAGAGCCAATCCACGTTCAAGCACATTTGATTTTTCAGCGTTGGATGAAAGCAAATGTGCTTTCACTTCCCCACCACCACTCGAAAAATAACAGATATAAAGTAAATAATCTTTCAAAGGAAGTTAATATATTTGTGTAAAACACAAATATATTGGTGAAATTAGAAATAAACAGAATCAAAATTGCTATAGCTGAGACAAGAAGAAAAAATAAATGGTTGGCTGAACAGATCCGAAAAGATAAGTCTACCATTTCACAATGGTGTACTAATGCTAGACAACCATCTCTCGAAAACCCTCTAAGAGTTGCCAATACACTTGATATGGACATTAGAAATTTATTATACTCTACAAAAAATACTAATGACTAAAATGAGTTCGAAAAAAACATACATAGATTTATTTGCTGGTTGTGGCGGACTCTCACTTGGATTATTCAATTCTGGTCATTGGAAAGGTAAATTCGCAATTGAAAAAAGCCCAGATGCTTTTAAAACTTTGGAGTACAATTTAATTGAAAATAATCCCCATTTTGAATGGCCCAATTGGTTACCTCAATCTAACCTAGACATTAATGATGTCATTAAGAAATATCCCGAAGAACTAAAATCATTACGAGAGACTGTTGATATGGTTGCTGGTGGACCACCTTGTCAAGGTTTTTCTACTGCTGGAAGGAGAATTGAGAATGACAATAGAAACAGGCTGATAGAATCTTACATAAAATTTATTCGGCTAGTTCAACCAAAGGTTATTTTCTTTGAAAACGTAAAGGGTTTTACTCAAAAATTCAACAAGAATAAGGTAAAAGGTAGAATCTATTCTGAGTATGTACAAAATGCTCTAAAAAGAGGTTCAAAAAGACTTAATGCAAATGGTTATAATGTATATGGAAAACTCATTGATTTTTCTGAATTTGGTGTGCCACAAAAAAGAACCAGATTTATTTTAGTTGGAATTAGAAAGGATGTTTCAGACACTATAAACCCAAAGCTTTTTTTTGAACAAATAAGAAGGAGTAAAAAAGAATTTCTTGGTAATAAAGGAATTGGTCTATCTTCTAGTTTAGAAGATGCTATTTCTGACCTGCTTAGGATTGAAGAAGTGATTTCGCCCGATACAAAATCGTTCAAAACAGGTCTTTACAATTCACCTAAATCCAATTATCAAAAATTACTAAAAGGCGAAATAAAAAGCTCTATTCCAGATAGTCATCGTTTTGCAAAACATAATTCTCAAACTGTCAAGAAATTTCAGTTCATTTTAGATTTTGCTGAAAGAAATAAAACACTTTCCAGTGAGATCAGGGAAAAGTTTAATCTTAAAAAAAGGACAATTATACCGCTGTCAGGGAAACTACCTACACCAACGATTACCACATTACCAGACGACTACATCCATTATTGTGAACCACGAATTTTTACCGTTCGTGAATATGCTAGAATTCAATCTTTTAATGATTGGTATGAATTCAAGGGTAAGTATACTACTGGAGGAAAAAAGAGAACTCAGGAAGTTCCGAGATATTCACAAATTGGCAACGCAATTCCACCACTATTTGGCGAGCAAGCAGGACTGGTTTTAAATACTATATTGTAATGGTACAGGTAAGTTTTAGAACAAATATCCTATTAAAAAGTATCATTGGGAAAGACTTAATCACTGATGATAACATAGCAGTTTTAGAGTTAGTTAAAAACTCGTTTGATGCAGGATCAAAAAAGGCTGAAATAATTTTTAGAGACATCATATCAGAACAGTCCGTTAGAGAATATAAAAAGAAAAATACGTCTAAAATCATTCTACGTGATACTGGTTCAGGTATGTCCGAATATGACTTAGTCAATAAGTGGCTGAATATTGCTTATTCAGAGAAAAAAGCCAAAAAAGAAGAATTCAATAGGCAGTTAGCAGGAAACAAAGGTGTTGGTAGGTTTTCTTGTGATAGATTGGGTAAATTTTTGGTGATTTATACGAAAAAAGAAAATGAACCATTACTCAAACTAATCATAGACTGGACAAAATTTGAAAGAATTGATGATATACAAAAAAACATACAAGATATTGATTTTGAATTAAGTGAGATTGAGCCAGAACAATATATAAAAGAAACCCAATTAGAACACTTTAATTCAGGAACCACATTATTTATTAGCAACTTAAGGGAAGTGTGGGATTTAGCAAAAGTCCAATCTCTAAAAAGACAACTTGAACGTTTTATTAATCCGAATCAAAATTTTGAAGCAGAGTCATTTGATGTTGAAATTAAAGCAGTGGAGTTCAAGAATGTAGAATTGAGTTTGCCCGAAAGTGAAAGAGTAAATGGTGTAGTAAATAATAGGATATTTAGCCAACTTAATTTCAAAACAACTTATATAAAATCTAAAGTCTCAGAAGACGGAAAAAACATCGCAACTACGTTAAGAGACAGAGGTAAAGAAATATTTACACTTATTGAAAACAATCCTTTCGACTTATTAAAGGATATTGAAGTTCACATATACTATTTGAACCCTTACTCTAAAGCTTATTTTAAAAGACAAACTGGAATAAGGTCTGTAGATTTTGGTTCTATCTTCTTATTCATTAACGGATTTAGAATACCACCATATGGAGACCAAGGTAATGATTGGTTAGGTATGGAATTACGAAAAGGACAAGGGTATAATCGTTTTTTAGGAACGAGAGAAGTAATCGGAAGAATTGAAATTAACGGAGTTGAATTTGATGAGAATGAAGACGACTTTTTTATTATTTCCAATCGTTCAGGTGTAGACAATAATAAGCATTTTGAACAACTTACAAAAAATGATTCACCTTATGGACTATATTTCAGAACCTTTAGAAGATTAGAAAGATTTGTAGTTGAGGGAATAAAATGGGATAGCTCAACCTTAAAAGATTCAGCAATCGAGAAAAAGGTTCTAAATGACAAGAATTGGAATGAATCTAAAGAAGAATATCGTGAAGACAATCTAACTAGAAATAAACGAGTAATTTCTGTTATTGAAAAAATAATAAACATAAAAAGTGATGATATCATTTCTTTATCTATTAATAAAGATTTAGTTAGTGAATTGGCTGAAGAACAAGCAGAAAAGGCTAAAGCAGAAATAAATTCTATAGTTGGTCAGCTTACAAATAAGACCTTGTCCTCTGAACAAATTTCTGAATTACTTAATGATTTAAAAATATCGGAAAAGGAGATTGAGGATTTTCCAGGTCAAGAAACCAAAATTGAAAACCTCAAAAAGGAACTAAACAATTTAAAGTTAGAAATACAGAAAAAATTTGAAGAGACTAAAAAACTTGAGGATGATACCAAAAGGTTAGAAGAAGAGGCTAGGAAACTACAAGAAGAATTAGAATTAGAAAAAGAAAAGAACACCTACTTAAAAACTTCTTCAAGGACTTTAACAGAAGACGCCAAAGGTCTAGTCCACAATATAAAAATTACTTCAAGAAAAATAAGTAGTAGTGTTGATAATCTTTATGACAAAATAATTAATGACAAGTACACCAAAAACTCCTTACTTAAATCGTTAGGAGCAATCAAGTTTCAGTCTGAAAAGGCCAACAAAATTAGTAAAATAATTACTCGTTCAAATTTTAAAGCTGACAGAAATGCTCAAATAGCCGACATTGTACTTTACATCAAACAATATATTGATATATATTCAGATATATATCCTCGAAACGAGCTTCAATTTAAAGTAATTGAAAACAGCGCAAGTTTAGTAAGAAAATTCAGTGTTTTGGATATGTCCGTTGTCCTTGATGATTTGATTTCCAATTCAGAAAAAGCTGGAGCAAAACTTATTGAAATTGAAATGTCAAATCCAACCAAAGAAAAATTGAAAATAATTTTCTCAGATAATGGAAATGGAGTTTTAGACAAATTTCTAACTGATGTAAAATCAAAAGACAAAATATTTGAACTAGGTGTAACCACAACAAATGGAGGTTCTGGAATTGGATTAAACTCAGTCAGAGAAGGTTTAAAATCTATGAATGGAACAATAAAATTACTTGGTAATAAAATCAAGTTAAAAGGGGCCTGTTTTGAAATAATAATTAAATGATAAAAAGAAGCTGCTTAATCATAGATAATGAAGACCAATCAGAAGAAATAGAAAAATTGGTCAGGGATTGCCAATATGAAGGTATTGATTTAGAATGCCATCAACTAAATATTGGATTATCTTCATTTACAGATGTCTTAACTAACAATTTAATTGATGGGGATAAAGTTGCTTCTGCTTTTAAATCAAGGTTTGGAAGAAGGAATTTTAATCTTGTAGCATTTGATTATGATTTAGAAGATTCTAATGTTAAAGGGACAGATTTAATTAGAATCTTTAACCACCATAGATTACTTAAAAAATCTCCTAAAATGGTATATTCTGGTCTTTTGGATGATGTCCTAAAAGATATAATCAAGGACTTAAGTTTAGATAAAGCTGTTACAAAGATAAAGTCAATGGTTCGAAACAAGGTCATTGATTATTTAGATAGAGACCATAGAGATGCCCAAATTCTTAAATTTCTTAATGAAGACCCTGTTTCTTCAGAGTTACTTGTTTCGAATATTTTAAACACTCATCCAGATTTAGTTTTCGAAAATAATTTTATCAGTGACAAATTCGTTGGCAAAAAGTATTCTGAGATTGCGGAAATGCTTGATGATGATATCACACTAGATAATGAATTTAAGAAAGAGATAATTGAACAAGTCATATCTTATCTTACTGAAAAGATTTAATTATGGATAAAAAGATACTAGTTATTCATCCATATGACAAATCTACCTCGTTCCTAGAGCGAATTAAGAACCATCTACAAACTGAATTTAAAGACATGGTTCATTATTTTAGTATCAAACCCAATGAAGCTTCTCATTCACAATGCATAGCAACGATAAAAGATTTTTCTGAAGACGGATTATTACTTTTTATGGGGCACGGAAAAAGTAATTGCTTATACGGAGCAAAAGGAGACTATTATGGAACATTAGAAAATGGACTTGTTAAAGCAGAAGAACCAGATAAGTACTTCTATGAGGATAATTTTATAAACGAGCAAAATGTGGAGGTTTTTAGTGGTAAGAAAATTATTTCATTGTCTTGTAACTCTAATGGCCAAATAGGAAGATATTCAATTGAACGTGGGGCAAAAGTTTTCCTAGGTTTTGGTGACTTACCAACTTCAATCGAGGAATTAAAAGAGCAAGGAAAAGAAAGTAAGTCTGGGGTTTCCTTGGCTAAAATCGAACAATTTATCAAAACGGAGATTAATGATATCATCAAGAAAAGTGTAGGCATTGGTGTTATTAAAGGTTATTCATTCAATGAATTAGTCAAATTAATTTATTTCATAACCACCCAAAAAATCTCTCATTACTTAGTCAATCAGAAAAAAGTGAGTGAGCGAAAACTAATTGCTAATTATCTGTATACATTCAAAAAGGAAATGAAAGTTTATGGAAATGGAAATGAAAAATTACTGGAATAATAATCCAACGCATAAATGTTTTTAAATAACTTCTATTTGGCCTTTATTGCACACATGGTACCAATGTCGCTTAGCAACAATGTGTAAAATTATTTAAAGTACTGTATTTTAATGCTTTAACTACAACTGAGGATGTCCATTTCTATACGTTGTTAATCATTAAAAATATTGGTCAAATAACCTGTATCTCAAAAAACGCAATAACATTGCGTATTAAGGCTTAATAAAAAAACATAATTTCATGCGTAAAACTTTAGTTTTATACCCAAAACCACTTCTGATTATGTCCAAAAGGGTAGCCTTATATGTCAGGGTCTCCAGTAAGCAGCACCAGACCGTTGAAAATCAATCATTGGAGCTGAAAGAGTTCTGCAAAAATGCTGGATGGGATATCGTGAAGGAATATGCTAATACTGGCAGTGGTGCCTCTTCTGACAGGAAGTCCTTCAATAAAATGCTATCTGATGCCCACAAACGTAAATTTGATATCCTCTTGTTCTGGAGTCTTGATCGTTTTTCAAGGGAGGGCGTTAAGAAGACCACACAATACCTACAGCTCCTTGAGAGCAATGGTATTGCGTTCAAATCATATACCGAGCAATATATCGATAGTACTGGCATATTCAAGGACGTGATAATCTCATTACTGGCCACATTGGCCAAACAGGAAAGGATCAGGTTGTCCGAAAGGGTAAGGGCAGGGCTGGACAGGGCCAAGAAAGAAGGACGTATTGGTGGAAGGCCTACTATCGACAACGACACTGTAATAAAGATAAGAAAACTCAAGGAGCAAAGCCTCTCGGATAGAAAAATTGGTAGGGAATTAGGAATATCACCTAGAACTGTGGCAAAGTATTACAAAGACCAACAATCTGGGTAAATCCTATAAAACATTTTCCCTGAGTGTGTAAATTCAGCCATTTTGATAATGATGGGCATGTTTATATTAGAACGCCAAAAAAAACAGTGTCCAATGGAGGAGAATATTAGGGGGTAGTTGCATGGGCAAATAGAATTCTGTTTGTGTTGTATTTAACAAAATTCTCTCGTATTGCCTTTTTTCAAATAATCCATTCTTACTTTTGGAATATTTCCAATTTTTTAGAAAAAATTATCTATCTAACATATCCTTAATATTAAGAAATAATACTAGTAAATCAATGAAATTAAAAATGGACTTTACACATTGTTTACGACCTGCTTTTACAAAAGGTATTTTAAAAAAGTTAGATATGGGAATAAATGTAAATGTCTACCATCTTTATACTGAAGAATTACAACGATTCACAAATGATATTAGGAAATGTATCCATCAAAAAGAAAATGTCATTTGCTTGTATTTACAACTTAAGCTATCAGTTTATTCTTATAATGATTTTGTTAAAGAGTTAGGTAGAGGATTGAATATAATTAATACTACTGATGATTTACTTATAGATAAAGTATATCATGAGATAAATGGAAATAATAGAAAAGTTTATTTAGTTATTGAAGGATTAGATGAAGGGTTCGAAAAACAATCTATTGATCTTATAAACAACTTAAAACTATTTAATACTTTAAGAAATTTAGGTAGCTTAGGTAATGTAGCATTACTTTGTGTTACAAGTTCTCCTGCAAACCATAGAACGATTTATTGGGAAGAAAGAAATGGAAATAATAAAATATTAAAAAATATAACCTCTCCATTAGTATTTGATACTCCAGATGAAATTAGACCAATGTGGGAAAGTGAAATTAAGGCTGAGTTAAATAGAGAAAAGTCACTTCTTTTAGAAAGATTACTGTCAAACAATTTGTACTGGGAAGATTTCCTTAGTTTAATAAAAAAAGAAAAAAATGGATATATATATTTAAAAATTGCCTCTAAAATTCAAGTCGATAATAATTCTTCATTTCAATGGAAGGACTATAAAAAAATAATAGTAAAAGAGTGGAAGAAACAAAAAAGACGAGACATTGATTATCATATGATAAAAGCTGAAAATTGGTTAAAAAAAAGATTTTTTTGGATTAAAAAGGCAATACCTGAGCTAAAATCAGTGAGAGGATTTAAACGATGGATAGGAGCAGTAATAGGATTAGTAGGTACAATCGCTTATTTCTGGGATAAAATAATTTCTCTTTTTTAAAAAAATGTAACCTTTAATCATTTTATTATGGATTTAAAATGAAAGAGGCATCTAAAAATAATTACTATAGACCAGAAGCACCTCGAAATGCATTAGAGGCATTGAGGTGGTATTTCTTTGAGCCTCATTTATTAAGAGATTCAGAATACTACCTAAGTCAAAAAGAATCTGATATATTATTCCTAAATACTTATGTGTTTTTAGCAGCTATTGGAACTTTAGTATGGGTAATCTTATATTTGATTATCATTTTAATTCAATCAGTAGATAACCAATCATACTTATTGCTATTTGACTTCGATTTTGATTCATTCATAGGAAGTATTGATTTTTGGAAAAATTTCAATTCTTTTTTCGATAAAGGACTATATATATTATTTGATATAGCATTTATTTTTGTTAATGTATTAGGTTATGGATGGGTTTTCGGATTATCCTTTTGCTCAACTTTCGGTTTTTCTAAAGGCTTAATTGGAGGCTTAGGATTTGGGTTGGCATTCGGTACTATTTTCGGAATCTTACTATTAAATAATTTTGATGACCGCTTCCTTCTTAGATATATTATAACGTTTGGTTTAACATTTGGTTTATTCTTTGGTACTGCTTTCGGATTAGTCACAGTTTTAATAACAGGAATAATATTCAGTATAGTTTTTGGAGTAGTTGGAGGGCTGTATGTTGGTATATCTGTTGGGTTAGCTTTTCTTTTTGGTTATATCCATTTACTACATTATCCATTCATAATTATAAAAACTATACTACCATTTAATAATTTATATGAAAGCTCTTACGTAATTGATGCTAGAATTTTTATACCTATACCTAAAGTAAAAAAGCAGGTTGTTAAGTCTATTTTTTCCGACCCCAATTTAGCTCCTCCCTTCATTCAATTTTTATATGAGTATCGCCCTTTTTACAAGGAAAAAGCAATGTATTTTGAGCATGCATATGTAGCAGCAATCATGACTCAAAAACCTCTTAATGATACTATCAATTTACTTGTTATTAATAATGAACAAAACCTATATCAACCTTCAGTTAAGTGGATTCAGTTAATTTCAAACATACAGCAAGAATTGAAAGCGGCTAATTTGCAAACAGGTATAAGATATAAAAAAGAAATCTATACCAGAGTAAAAGAATTATTAGAGGTTTTCCAGAAACAAAATTTCTATGAATCTAATAAATGGAATCATTTGTACTTTTCTTCAATAAAGTTGTGGCAAGCTAAAACAAATAACACAATTCTCGAAATAGAAGAAAAGTTAAAGAACAAAGAAAAAATTTCACCTCAAATATATTTTGTTGGAAATCCCTTAACAACAAAATTTAAAGACATTTTTTTAGGTAGAGATGATCTACAAGAAAGATTAAGTTATAAAATTTTAACCGCTAAAGAGTTTCCAACTCTATTGTTGCAAGGACAACGTAGAGTAGGAAAAACTAGTTTATTGAATTTTCTTCCTTCTTTATTACCTTCTCGTATTATTGCTATTCAACAAGATTTACAAAAAGGAAACATAGCAGACGATGTGGTTAGTTGGCTATCAGATTTATATCAAAATATTAATAATACTTTAAAAGAAAAATATCTAATAAAAGAACTCCCCGAGTGGCTACCGTCATCAGATTGGATGGATGTTTGGAAAGAATTTTCTTTTCGGTTAAATAAAATTACCCAAGATAAAAAGTTCAAATTGCTACTATCTATTGATGAATATGAAGAATTACATTATAGAGCATTTCGTAAAAAACCATATGAAGCAGGTAAATTATTAGGTGCCATTAGATCATATATGCAAAGTCAACAAAATGTTGTATTTATGTTTGCAGGATCGGCTTATTTTTCTGAGCTAACTAAGCCTAATTGGATAGAATACCTTGTTAATATCGAATTATTACATTGTGACTATTTGAATAAAGAGAATACAATTGCACTAATTCAAAAAGCACAGCACATAAAATATGAAGAAGGTATGCCAGAGAAAATATTTAATTTAACACAAGGCTTACCTGATTTAACACAGCGTATTTGCAAAGGTCTAGTTGAGTATGCTAATCGCAAAAATAATTCTATAGTAACCCAAAGAGAACTTAATATCATTCTGAATGAAAATATAATGATTCCACAAAACGGAGTAATTGAAGTATTTTGGAATGGATTCTGTGGGATAGAAGCAGATTCACCAGAAAAAATGACTGTTAGACAAATTTTAAAAAATGAAACAATTACAAATAAAATTGTCCTAAAAAGATTGTTAAACCATAAATACGTAATTAAGAAAGATAATATTTATCAAATGCGAGTCCCATTATTTACTGAATGGATAAAGAAAAACGATGCATCATTTTTATGATGTTAAAATTTTTAATGGAAATTGCTTAGGCTTTTTAAACTTTTCTTATATAAAATATTATAAGCATAATTGACTGAGACTATACCTATATCTTCCTAGTATAATCTTACAGAATTATACAACTTCTTAATTGTTTGTATTCCTTTTCAGCTAAAAATATCTTTAGTTTGCAATTGCGAAATCCCCAAAAATCCGCGACAATTTCGGGCGTTCATAATTTTTCCGAAACTTCTATAAAATTTGGTTTAGCCCTGACTTTATACAATGTTCTGGCAATTGCAAGAAGTATAAAATTATCTTCGCCCCGAACCGGTTACCTTCAAAGCGTTGCCTTTTGAGATTTACTTGAAAGTCAGTCTAAATCATAGAAAACACTGCGTACAACGGTATATCCTTTTTATAAACATAATTGGGGATTATAGGCTTTTTTTGACTAATGAATTATCTAACGTTCGACTACTATAAGTAAGTTGGATTGTTCAAATTCATAGTAAAAATATTTGGTATCAACAGTTTTTACAAATGGCTCATTACGCTTATAGATGATAGAGTTTGTTAGGCTCACTTGTCAGATACTTTTGACTTCGAGATAAATTCACGAAAAATATCAAAGGCCTTTTTATAAATATTGCTTTCCTTTCCAAATAATACACCCGAAGAATCCATCGACTCAAAAAGTTCCTTTGGATCTAATTTTTCTACCTCCAAACCCATTAATAAGGAATCAGCCCTTGAATCATAGAATGAAGCCAATCTGTAATGGTACTTATTAAAAGAAAGAAGTAGTTGAATTATGTATATCAAAAATATCACTACTCCATATCTTAATGCAATGTTTGAAATTGAATTTATTTGATTCTCTGCTGATTTGTGCTTTTCAAATTGTTGTTTTAGTTTATCATATACTTGGTCTATAATCATTATTTCTTTTCTTATCGAATTCACCGACTCATCAATATCCCCCATTACATATCTAGTACTAAGGATGTCTGAATTCCTACCTTCTAAAAAGTTGGAGAGCCTAATTAATTTATTTTCTACATCATTGGAAAGGACTTTATTTGAAGATATTGAGCGATAAACTTCTCTTAAATCACTCTGGGCACCATCATAAGTAGATTTGGAAGTCGTTTCGTATTTATCAAGTAAGGTACTAAGTTTAATTACTGCTTGATTAGCATTTTCAAACTCCCTTTTCTGTTCAAACTGTAAAGTATCTAATATTCCAGCATAGGAAGATGTTTGTTTAACGATTTCATTAAGTGAACTTTCGAATTCTTTAGTATTTTGTAGGATTTCTCTTATTGACTTAGCTGTTGGTTTTAGAAGGAAACGATTCCTCCCTGCATACCTTTTATAAAAAACAGAATCACTATAAAGATTACTTTGAATTGCATTCAATCGTTGAATCGAACTTTCGAATTCAAATTCCTTCCTTTGAAGAATGTTTACAATGGAGTCATATTTTTTGCTCCGAAGCATTCCAGATTCTCCAAGAAAATTTACATAAAAATCAAGACTTCTCCGTTCGTCACTATTAGTTGAAAGCAGGGAATCAAATGAAGATTGAGTACTTGAAAGAAGTTGAAAAATTGGTAGATTATCATAAGAATTTAAACTATTTGCAAAAGCCTCATTTGAATTTGAATAGTCAGCTAATAAGTTATTTGCTGACAACATTAGTAGCTCTATCCTCCTTAATTTAAGGATTACAGAATCCCTTGCTTCTTCTGTTATTCGATTAATTTCTTTAGTTGAGTTCGTAATGAGAATCAGATTGGATTGGAGTTCATTCTTTAGATTCTTAGTTTCTTCCTCTAATACTTCTAAATCCGAAATGCTAAATAAATAGTAAACTAATAGTCCGATTGCAATCGAGGCAAAAATAGATAAAGTATAAACTAGAGCTGTATAACGATGTTTTTTTGCTCTTGAACGTAACCTATCAATTACTCTAGCTATATCTCCTATTTCAATTTTTTCACTCATTTATTGGAATTGGTACTATGTAGAATTGAACTTACTAAAAGTAAGTTTATCCTGCTTTCGGTTTGATTTTAAAATATGATTGAATATTTAATCTACAGCTAAATATAGCCAAAATATAATGAGTTATTGCATTTATATATATATAATAGACTTTACATGCTTTTTGTATTGGGTTTTTTTTGACTAATTCTCTGATTCCAATAATTTTGAGTTTTTACCATTAATCTTGTACCTGATACAATATATTATATTTAAATCACTGAAGTTAAATGATTTTATCTCAAGTCAATCAAGAGATTCGGTAACTATATGTATAAAACCCACCATGGAGCTAAAAACTAAACTTTTTAGCCAAATGATTTAATAAATAAAACTTGTTGATATACAATATTTTTAAAAATTATTATCAAAAGGTTTTTTGCCGCCATTGAAAAGTAATAAAATATAGTGCAGTACTAATTACCGTGCAAATTTCAAAAAAATATAGGTTTTACATGTATCTAGCAAGTTTAGCGGATTTTACATACACAGTTGCCAGACCTCATCAAGGAACACAGAACATTTTGCCATTAATTTCGAGACAAAATTGTTTTACTACACCGTTTTCCATTTTGATTTCTATATTCCCAACTGTATTAGTTGCAATTGAAGAATCTTTAATTAGATTTTCAATTTTTGGAGTAAGATTATCATTTACCTCTTTTCTAATATCATCTATTTGTGGCATAAGTTTTAATTTTAGGGATCATAAACAGAAATATTTATATCATCGTTAATACTCAAATTTTTGGTTAGCGCTGCTTTTACATTAATTACACCTTCCTTGTCAAGATTACCTGCACTAAGAATCAAGGTTACTGTACCTGATACGTTAGTCTTTGTTGAGTTAATAATTACTGCAGGTTCATCAAAAGGATTATTATTGAATTTATATGTAAACGTTATATCTTGGCCAGCCGAAGCTATACCATTAGTTGAAGTTGCAATTATAGTAATAATTATTTGTTCTTCATATGTCCTTTTGATACCTAGCTTATCTATCTTGATAGTAATATCGGTTGCTAGTGCCTCTTCAAATACAATTTCCTTTTCATCAGAATAATAATTTTCTGTTTTAGCATAAATTAAGGCTTTTCCAACTATTGTAGGAGCGGTTAAATCTTCTTCAACATATTTATATTTCCCACTAGAAGATACCCGAAAGGCAACACTTTCAATAGATTTTTTCCCATTACTAAATGTACCATTATTTGTAAATAAAGTAATGTTTCTATTAATGTCATTATTAGGTATTTCAGCTCTCACTGTAACTGAACTATTTCCATCTGCAGGTAAACTACTTATATTCATATTATCCTTAATTAAGGATAAGGATATAATATTATCGTTTTTTATTTCAATATGCTCTTGACATGAAGTAACCATCAAAAATAATGATATACTAACGAAAAAGTAAACCACTAAGCTGTTGAGCAGCTTTTTGGACGGATAAATCAAATGAAATAGACACATATAATCTAGAGTTAACTTCTTTTTCATCTATAAGCGGGTTAGCATTTTCTAATTGGTATAAAAAAAATCCACTTGATATTCGAATTTTTCTATCAAGTCTGAAACTTACTCCTGTAAGTAAATTATTTTTTCCATATAAATCATCTTGTACATTATCTTTTTGTATGCTGCCAAGAGTAGTACCAATATGCCATGATAAATGATATCTTAACCATGTCTTGAACATTTCCTTTTTCTTAAGATCATATTTTTTTAATTTGTTTCTTAAATAAGTATAGCGGATATTTTTATTAATAGGTCCAAAAAGACCTATATTTAAACCAAAGTAGGGTCTTATAATATGATCATTAGTATAGGTATATAAAATACCATAATCTGCTAGTATAATACTTTGTGTTTCTGTATTAATTTCTTGTTTAACTGTTTTTCCATCAATCCATTTGTAAACAGCTGTATTATAATTTGAAGTAATAGATTTTATAGTTTCATTAAGATAAGTTAATTGTTGTTTACTGTCATTGATTAAATCTTCAATTGTTGTAGAACAATCTGAATTATTATACATGTGCACATAATGTGCCTTTTCTAAGAACAGAATATTATATTTCAAATTTTCAATCCTTTTATAATAATCTTCCTTAGAAGATTTTTCAGATATTTTCTCAAATGAAATAAGGCCTTGAATTATGTCATTAGCGGAAATGTCTTCTGCGAAAAGAAAGTTTTCAATATTTGCTGCAAAAGAATCAAAAGTTTCTTTTATGTTAAAGTTATTTTCACAATTACAATTTTGGACAATATTTAAATTTAATGCATTAAAGTTGTTTTCACAATTACAATTTTGAGCAGTCTTTAAATTTAATTTTTTTAAACATGTTGTAATTTCTTCTAAGCTCAGTTTTGAATTATATTCTTTGTAATTTATTCCTTTTAAAAAATCTAAGTATCCTGATAAATCAAATATAGTTGAATTAATATTATTTGATTTATAAGTTTTGGCGAACTCATAATAAGGGGTTAAAATGTTATCTTTAAAATCTTTATTTAGTTGATTTAATTCATTAATAATTACTTTTACTGAATCTATGTCGAGTAGGGCATCTACCATTATATCATTTATTAATTTATTTAGTATTTCTTCATTTGATGGTAAAACCGTATATTCAAGCATCGAAAATTTAGCTGAAGTCATTGGTTTTTTGAAAATATCGTATAAGTCTTTTATTTTTTGAACATCTTTCCTTTCTTTTTTTGTAAAATTAGATTCAAAACTCTCTTTACTAAGAGTTACTTGTTTTTCTAAATTTATATACTTTTCTATAGCATCATTGAATTTATTTGTTTGTAATGAATGAAAGACTTTAATAAGTTTTTGAAATTCATTATTTGAAACTTTGGTTAATATCCCTAGTCTATAACTTCTATTAGGTTTTAATGGAGGCAAAGTAACTCTTAGTAGATTTTGCTTTTTAGTTTTATCAAAAATCAAATATCCTTCTAATTGAAAAGCATTATTATCTGTAAAGGATTTTTCAGCCCCTTTTAATTCAACTAACTTAATATGTTTAGGAAAAATAATAGATTTATTTTCTATTGGCATTACAATAGTTATTTCTTTATCATATGGTAGTTCTATATCTCCAGCATTATATTGATCATACTTAATCTCGGTTTGAGATTTAGCATGTAAAGGTAATATCAAAAAAAATACGTATAAAAAGTATTTTTCTAGTAATGTTAGTTTTCTCATTGAGGGTTTGTTTAGAATTTTTAATTCTTTTATTGGAAATTAGCAGTAAAAAACTTTGTAATTTCAATTTTAATGATAAGTATAAATTTTTTCCCCCTTTAAAAAAAATTAGCAACTTCTAAATCCAATTAAAATGGGAAGTTTTTAAAATAAACTTTAATTTTTGAAAAATTCAGAGTATTTATCCCAATTATAGATAGATACTAGTTATTAGAACAACAAGAAAATTTCTTGTAAAAAGAAATCTTTCAAAGGCTAAACTTCAAACAAAGTAATTATTCAGTTGTATCAGGTTCATTTAAGCGACTTTCTATAATTCGTAGTGTTGAATCCCAATTTCCATTAGGTATTTGTGCAGTATCAATATATTTTGGTTTGATTATATTTTCAAATTCAGATACAATCATTTCTTCAAATTTATCATGAAGTATTTCTCTTACTTCAGATTCAGATGCTTTTTCAACCTGAAAAACTTGTTTTTTATCTTTAAAAATTTCTCCATGGAAAAAAGTTTTAAAAAAACTTCCTGTTACAGGGAAAGTGCCAGGGATTTCCACTTGTACCACATTTATTTTTTTATTGAATCTTTGTCTGTTATATATTTCCCAAGTATCAATCATTTTATTGTTATGTCCTATTGCTCTATCAATTGCTCTCCATACGTTCCCTAATTCTTGTTTACCAAATACTTTTACTCTTTCAAATAAAATAATAATTTTAAGATTTGCAGCGACTAGAAAAGCATGATGACCAGATAATTCGAATGTTTCTAATTGGGAAACAATCTCCGATGATAGAATCGTAGCTTGTGATAATCTATCCGAACTTGAACTTGGTGAGGTCATATATTCTTCAATTGTGATTCTCAAAGCATTGATTTGACCTCTTATCTCTCTAAGTGCATTCGCTTCTATTTCCTTTCTAATAGTACTAGCTATTTCCTCAATAGCTTTTTCAATCACTCCTTCTATATCTACTTCTCGTGACCTTCCAAAAAATACTTTTATAAATTCTTTTCCTACAAGAGATTCAACTTTTTCGCTGAAACCTTTGAGGATTCCTTTTGCAAAAATAGTCGCCACAGAACTTGCTGTAATAGGATCGTCTGTAGCTCTTACTGATATTTGATCATTGGGATCATTTACTTCAGAGGGGGTAACTGTATTATCAGATATGGTGAGAAATTGATTTTTTCTTAATAATTCCAAAAAAGTTAGAGATTTTTTCATTTCAAATTCCTCAAGTACTTTTTCTAAAATAGCCATGATATTAATTTAAAGCATTCACATGTGTATCTATAATTGGAAAATTAAGTTTTAAGTTCATATGCTTCTCTTTATTAGTTTTACAATATTTTGGAATTTATTTATAAGGAAGCAGAAGAAACAGTAGAAATCAACGAAGAGGAAGAAGAGAACCGCAAAAGATAACTGTTTCGAAAGTAGTCTATTTATCACACTCTCTATAAAAATAATTTTGTAGAGAGTGTTTTTTATAAAAAATATATCACAAAAAAAGAGAAGTGTATAAAGGCGTTTTTAAACGATTTGATACTTCTTGCAAAACTGCCGCTTTAATTAAAACCAGGGAGTGAATTACATAAAGTGCAACTAAAAACAACCCTGCACGAATTAACTGCAGCAGCAGCTCCTAACAGTATCAAAATAAGCTCAGGAAAAACTCCCAAAGCCCTAGGTAAAAAAGTTTTTTGTATTTCTTTTTCATTTCATCTCTTTTACTGGTGGACAATACAAATATAGTCGTCTATTATCAGCTAGGAGAATCTCATTGATTTCGTTTTCTTTAATCCACCTAAACATGAATATTTTTATTCTAACTTTTTAAATAAAGAAATTTTTTACACTTCTTCTGTTATTTTACCTAAATCAAATTCTAAATGATTATCAATTCCATAAATTTTAGAATTATTCAATTCTTTTTTAATTCTTATAATTTTTTCAGGAATTCGATTATGTACTTTATAACGTTCTAACGCAGCAAAAAAATGTAGTTGTTCGTCATTATAGTCATCTTCAAGATAATACATACTTTCATTTATTTTTTTATAGGCATACTTCCCAGTATGCGTTTCAATTGACTGTATATAGTGAGCTATAGCTTTTTCATAATTATATTGAGGAGTCAGGTTAGGCATAGCTTCTGCACCTACAAGTTTTCTGATTTTCCCATATAGTGTTTCATGATTTTTCTTCTCCTTAATATAACTGTAAAACTGTTCACACCACCATGCTCTTCTCTCAAATGCAAAGCCATAAGTAGCATGATTAGTAATATAATTAACTCCAAAAATTTTCAACAAACGTATTGTTTCAGTTAAGCAATAAATAGAATCAGAAATTAAATATTCAGCTAATTCTTTGTCTAAGTTGTCGGTAAGACTAATCCTAAAGTCAATTATTGAAGGCTTTGGATTAAATGTTAAATTTTTTTCAAAAAACTCTTGTATAAATATTTCAAAATTTAGTCGACTTTTTAAGTATAAAAAATTTAACCTTCCATACATGCTATTTACATTGGCATACTTACTTGGATTGAAAGCTCTAAGTAAGTCATTAAAATACTCTTTCTTTAGTATTTTTTTTATTTTTTTACTACGAAATATTAAAGAATAATATAGCATCAAAATCTCTTGTGTCTCTCCAACAGAAGGAAGATTATTTGTGTAATAATGAAAATTTTCTGATATAGTATCATCTTGCTCTTTGAAAATATCCCTCATTCTCCTAATTTCTAAGCGAGTTGAAGAATGATAGGATCGATATATAGATTCAAATATTCTTGTAATTACTTTTTTTAAAAGTTTATCACAAACATTTTCCATATTAATCCTTAACTGTTCGATAATATGAAATATTTTTATCAACTGAAAGGCTGCTTTGCTATGGTCATCATTTATGACATTTAACCAATAAGAAAAAAAATAGCATAGAAATATGTTTCCCAATAAGCCTACACTAAAGCTTTCTTCGTTTAATTCAACTTTGTCATATTCTTCTATCAATTTAAAAATTGATTGGACATCCTTTTCATAATCAATTGTATTATTATTTTCTTTGACAAAAGACGAAAATTTGGCGTTTCCCAAGTTACTAAGGTTATTCCCATATACTTTTAATTCTTCAAATTTTAAATTATCTCTTTCTGTTTCAATTTTTTCGTGCAATTTGAAAAAACCTCTTTGAGTAAATGTGAATTTATATGCATGAATAACTGAAACAGACTTTTGATAAAAAATTTCCGCACTCTGATTCTTTGAAAGGTTTTTGTTTCCTCTGAAAAATAAAAAATCTCCAATTTTATTATAATACTCAGATTTTATCCTCCTTTTTGTGGTAAAGTTACAAATACTAATAAGATAATTTATTTCTTCTAGTATTGAATCAATATCTTCTGATGAAATCCCTCCAATTTTCTCCTTATCTTTTATATATATTTTTGCGATGAATGATTGGAAAAGCAACCTTATTGATTCTGCTGTTTCTGATTTTAAACGTAAATGATGAAAAGAATCTGCAGATAGAGATTGTTCATAAATTTCCCTATGTAAATTTTTTTTCTTGGATGATACTTCTTCTGAATCCTCATTTTCTTTCAGATGCTCAAGAGATATTTCAGTACTTTTTAGAATTAAATTTGAAAGTTCTTCATAGTTCATTAGAGCCGATGCATAGGCTTTTTTACGTTCAAAAGTGAGTCCAAGCTTCAACATGATTCGGCATGTTACAACTAATAAGCGTAAAGGTATTCTCAATGGAGTACCGTTTTTATTATATTGTATTATTTGTTGTAGAGCATTTTTATAAAGTACTGATGAATCATCATACTCTTGATCATAAAAATATAAATCACCTAAACTTTGTTGCAAATAACCTTTTGAGTGTATAAAGTTATCCAACTTTTCCTGCGTATATTCCTCTTTTAGTTTTATTAACTTACGATTATAATATTCTTTTACCTCTCTTGATTCGTCTAAGGTGAAATTTAAAGCTGCCGATTCACGTTCTGATATTTTTGAGAGAAAATTAATTTCTTGGGTTATCTTTTTTTTGAACTTAAAATCATATAGTCCACTAACTACATACTGTAAGTGGGTATAACCCAAAAAATGAACTATATCTTCTATAAGTTTACGGAGTATTGGTGCCTTATTTACGTCAATAATTTCTGGTGTTACTTCTAAATTACGCCATGAAAATCCAAAATTGTGAAACTTGTATAAATGATCTAATAAATAGGTTGTGGAAACCATCAATTTATCATTAAATAGCCTTACATATCTACTGATATTATGATAATAAGGAATAGTGAGGTATTCGATGAATCCAAATGTATATTGTGCATATAAATCAAATTTTAAAAAAAATTTATCTTCAACACTACTTTCAGTAATTTTTGTTTCACTTACTGCCAAACAAGTAAAAGGCTTATGATTTTTATCAAGGATAATACTATTAGGAGAACTACAAATATAGCTTTCCAATAAATGGGTCAACTTTTTGGGTGAACCAGCACTACGGTGAGTTAAATAAGTAATAAATTGATTTAATAATATAATTACTTTTCTTCTCTCTTCTTCTGTTAAATCTTCCTTTACTAAACTCTGTAAATAAAGATTATATGTCTTCAATGATACACTTACTTCTTTTCCACTACTATTTTTATAAATACCTTTTTCTTCAATAAATTTATATTCTCCTTCTTTAATCGTTTTAAATTTCTTTGGTAATAAAAATTGACAAAGAAACTCTTCTATCATTGTATGATAGTATGATTTATGCCCTGACTCTGGTATTATATTATTTTTGGATTTACCAGTATTATAGTTTTTATTATGTTCTAGTGGATTTGGATCTTCAGTCAAGAAACTATTTACGTAGATTACATCATTGAAAATACTACCCAAGAAATAATTTCGATCACTTGTGTCTGCTAAAGCAGCATCAAACATCTCTCTACCTGCAATAAAAATAAACTTAGCACGAGCAGTAGTGAAAAAGTGTTTAAGATTCGCTAAAATTCGAGAAGTTGTTTGCTGTCTTCTCCGCGTTAGCTCCGCACTTGATGAATATCCTGATGTACTAAAGGTCGAGCTTTCCTTTTCTGTTATATTATAGTTTTGATGTGCTTCAATTTTATCTAGCTCATCAAAAATAAAGATAAATTTGGGTCGAGTTTTTTTTAAGTTATTCTTATCTATAAACTCTAGAATATTGATTAGATCGGCTTCAATATCTTTAGTTTCTGCTATTGGATAGGTTTTTCTTTTACTAAAAGAAAATAGATTACTAGCTTTTTTATTCAAAGCTGTAGGTATCAAAGCCCCTTTTTCTATTGTTAGTTGTGCCTCTATCCGTTCAATTAAATTTCGAAGCTTTCTTAATGATAAATCATTAGAATAAAATTTTATTAGTTTTTCTAAAAGGAACCTTTTTAAAAGAACTGATATTCCCATACATAAAATAAAAATGGCTATTAATATGAAGGAGTATGGAGAAATGCTTAATATATAAGGCAACTCATATTCACTTGAAAAAAAAATTTTTAAAATTTTTTCCTTTTCTGTAGAAAAGGAAAATATCCCTAAAATAGAAAAGCTTATTAAAACATATATTACAAACTTTATAAATTGTATCCATATTTTACTAAAAATCCACTCTTTATAATTCTCGAATAAAGATTTGGCAATTAGCTTTAATAAGTCTTTTTCCTTTAATTCGTCATGTCCCAAATTAATACGAATCACAACAGGAGAATTGCTTTTTTTCTTTTTTGAATTACTTTTTTTGTAAACCAAATTATTCAATACTTTATTTACTAAGCTAGTCTTGCCTACTCCCCGATATCCAGTGACTAAATAAGCACCTGATTTTGTTTTAGTACTATTCAGTATGTTTTTTAACTTATATTCTATTCCATTTCGCCCTCTAAAGCGTGGATCAACCTTGTCCACACTAGAAGGGCTATGAAAATATTCGTATTTCGGAAGTTCTATGTAAATATCTTTCGGATAAGAGTATTCGTATTCACTCATTTTTGTTTAGGTAAGGATTAATTATATCAGTAAATTATATTAGTAGTAGTGTTTTTTAAAGTAGCAAAATCCACTTTAATGAGTAAAAAAAGATTCATTTAATTAATGATAGATAATTACTATTATCTATCAAATTACATCTTAAAGCTCCATTCCCCTCCCATCAATCTCACCATTATCCTTAATAATGTCATTATCCAACTCAATGGCGCTGCCATTTTTTAAGTTATCTGTCTTTGCTTCATCATTACTACTGAAGATGGAGTCTATATCTTGCCTGACCCTTTTGAAGTTATCTTTCATCATCTTTTCGGTCACTTCCCTAGTGGGTAATTCTTGAATGCCCTGCTCTTCCTTGAACTCTTTTACCCTACACTTGAATTCTGTGGCATTGCCTTCTGCTAAGAAACCTATCAATTCACCAGATTTCATGTCCTTGATATCTTGAATCCTTACCCTATCACGTTCTTGGATACTCTCCCCAACATTGGCACTATTGCTTCCCCCAGATTTTGACAAAAATGATGGACTGGTTGTACCATGAGAACGGGTCAAATATTTCTCATCCCTCCTACCGAACATCTTTTGTATCCGTTCCATACTTTTGTGGTTGGTGGTCTTGCCGTAGGCATGACTGGAGAATACCCCTGCCAATATCTCTGCTTCTTTCTCCCCCCATTTCTCTTCTACCTGTGAGTAGTCCTGAGCCGAGAAGATATGAGCCAACCTGTTCTCCCTTGAAGTGGAGGGGTACTTGGCATATTCAGGGATATAAATAGTATATCCTTCATCTATCAAGGAACAACTGTGTTGCATACCCCTCTTGTTCATTTTCTTGAGCGCTACGGTGTATATTAATGCCAATATCGGACTGAACACTGCATCCAGCTCGCCGTCATTACCAAGTACCAATGCTTTGGGGTCTTCAGGATTATTCAGGTCAAGTGATAGTTCGTTCTCGGTGAGTACCCAGAATATCTGTGGTAGGTTCAACCTTGCCAAGGCATTCTGCAAGGTAGAGATGACCCCTGCTGTCTGGTTACCAGCTTTGTTCTCCAATGCCGTTACTACTGAGACTATCATCCCTTCTACCTCTAGGTTTTCATCACACATTTTTTTGATGATGGTATCCTGAAATTTCCTGTGCTGTATCATTGATACAGCATGGGGAATGGTACAAAATTGTGGATGTTCCTCCCTTAAATACCATAAAGTGGCTGCCAATAACATGGTGGCCGACCTATCAAAGAAATTGTCCTTGTTTTCTGAGTGTTTCACCAGATTGGACATGATGACATTGGCATACTCGATGGCATGGGCTGAACTGCTCATATTCTCAGGGAGAATGGGGTTCAACCTACAGCTCCTTTTTACATCGGAAAGGCTCAGGTAATAAGGGGTTACGTTTGAATCCTTATAGGCATTGGCCACATCAATGGCCAGACTTGGAAACTTGAAATCATAGAGTATAAGTGCGAAATCTTTCTTTCCTAATTGCTTGACCAAGAAACGGAGTAGGTTGGTCTTGCCCGATCCTGGTCCTGCCAACAACCAGAGGTTCCTGAATATATTGTCTATGCGAAGTGTGCCTTTGTCAGTGGGTATCCTTATCTTGAGGTCTTTACTGTTTATACTTGTATCTACAAAACCAGTTAGTTTGGGTCTTGGTAATAATGATACATTGGCAAATAGCAATACCAAAGCCTTGAATGCCCCATAGCCTATGAACACATAGGGCAAGAAAGGTATTATCATCAAGAACCACATACCTAGTAGGTTGACTATCCAACCCCTCATGCTCAACTTACCAACTATCCTTCTGTTCCAGTCCCAAAGCAGGAAGATATAAGAAACAAAGTAGAGTATGTTGGTCGTCTTGCTCGTATTAAGCAGGCCGATATAGTCCATTTCCGATAGCTTTGTAGCTACCTCATCGAATGTACCAAAGATGCTATTGAGAAAGTTATCGATATTTTCTTTGCCACCAAAGAAGGTCTCTATCTGTTCGTGGAACTGGCCTATTAAAGCAAGTAATAGTATTACTAGGACAACGAGCACCACCACTAATCTTGCAACAACAATGTTGGGATGGGTGGGGACGGAGACTTTCCTCCTTTGTCTGTTGTCTATCTCAAAGGACATATGATGATATTTGTTTGCCGATTAATGAACCAAGTATCAATATAAGGTTTACACCTCTAATTAACTAACTTTTAGTACCCTGATCAGTCCCTCCACATCTACTTTTTGAGTTATACCATTAATTGCGCTGTTATCTTTTAACCTGATTATTTTTAGGGTATCCTTAAATGCTGATAATACTTCCTCCCTTTTCTTTTGGTACTGCTCTATCCTTTTACTCATTTCATCTCCTAATTCCACATCGGTTTCTTTGTTGGTGCATATCAAATATTTACTACTTATCTTATGAGCATAGATGTCTAACAATCTTTGTAATTGCCCTACTGTCCTTGGGTAGCTGATTGATACCATCCCTTTAAAGTTTTCCAAGGGAACATGTTCTTTAATAATAGAATTTTATTAGAATTTATACTAGATGTTTTAAGTAAAAATTCTATTAACAAAGTTATCACCTTGAAAAAAGGTTATAAGAACATCAAAAAAACACTTTGTTATTATCAGAAAAGATGGTTTTTATACTTGAGAAGAGTAAACTTGTGAAGTCTAAGTTTCAAAAAGGTGCAAAGATAGATATTTAAGAAATCGATTGATATACCCCCGTTAAGGTATATTTAAGCATTTTGGGGCAATATTCATTAAAATCCTATCCCCATATCTTTGCCCCTGTCCTTTTTGATGATGTTCGGTATGCCCTTGCTGATTTTTTTATCTACTTTTTGGTCAAGTGCTGGGGCTTTGGCCTGTTCATATTTTTTGATAACGGAAGCTTTTTCCGCTATCCCCATGCATTGTTTCATACCTTGTTGAACTTCAAAGCTTTTGTCGAAATTCCTATCATACCCGAAGTACTTGTCCCAACTTTGTTCAATGGCTATCTTGTGGGCGTTCCTATCAAAACCTGCATTGATGGCTGCCCCTTGTTGCCCTTTCTTCCTTGCATTGGCATTAGGGGAAAGGTAATGCTTTTTGTCCCTGCTCTTCCTGCCCAGTATCAAATGGCAGTGCATGTTGTTACCTGGCTTTGCTTGGCCTGATTTGAAAAGTCCTTTTCTTACCTCTTCATCCGTTCCTTTGTAATAACGGTGGTGCTCTATCTTACCATAGACGTTCAGGTCGGTAACCTTCAATCCTTCTCTGTTGAAATCTTGGGCAAGCCTTGGGATATATTCTTTTTGTATCCATTGTTTGAACCATGCAGGATTTTCGCTGATATGTGCCAGTTCCTCTTTGGATGGGTTGATGGTGATCATATAGAACTTGGCATCCTTCTTCTTCAACCCTCCCCTATTGATATCGATATTTTTGTCTACTTCTGCCTTGGTGATATAGGTACGTTCAAGGTCAAAATAGAACTCCCTTTTACCTTTCTTCTCCATCTGTTTGTCCTCCTTGTTCAGGTAGTTGGTGAGCTTGCCAACACTGCCTTTGTTGTTGATACCTGCTTGTCTGGTGAAGTCTATGTAGGGCATGATTCCGAATAAATTATATATTTTTCTTTTTTTGGTGGATATCTTTAATGAGCACAACTATTCTCTTCAAGTAATCCCTAGTATTCTCCTCTGTACCATGCAGATTAAGCATATCTATAAGTCTTTGTTTTGGGTTTGCTAGCTCTTCTTCTATATCTGAAATTATCTGACCCAGTTCATCTTTTGAGAAATGCTTCAAATCTTCTGCATTTTCTCGGGCTTTTTCATCTGGGATGTAATCATTTTCAAAGATTATCCCATACAATACCGTACTTATAGGACTCAACCAAGCATCGGTTATTTGCTTATCACCTTTTTTCGAATATCTCCTTTCACAGTTATTGCAATAATAGAAACTTACATCTTTATGTTCTTCGATAAAGGTCAATTGTGCATTACAACGAAAACATGGTTCCAGCTTTTTCATATCATGAAATTACATAGCAAAGAACATGTCCCTATACTCCTCGTTCAACCTTGTCGGGTCTTTTACATACTTACCTATCCCTATGGTCTTGCCCCACTCTTGCTCATTTAAGTAATGTACAAAAAGTGTCTGCGCCTTGTCCTTCAATGCTTCTTTAGGGTTGTTGATACTGTCACTCAATCGTTGTTGGTTGCGCAGTATCTTACCTAGTCGGTCATCTATGGATTCCAGATTATACAACTTCCCCACATGTTTATCGAAGGTACGATAACCCACTGCCATCTGATCGAGGATGGGATTGAGTTTGGTCTTTTCCTGTTGCTTGATGAAGCCTATCACACGATTGGAATCCTTGCGAATTTCTTTGATGGCTTCTTTTAGATTGGTATTGTTTTCATCTGTGGGGTCTATGGCAGTCCGTTCAAAGTAATCGATCATCTGTGCGGTGAACTGCTTTAGGTTTTTACCATGCATCTCACAGAGTTTGGTCAGTTTTGCATGGGTATCTTCTTCTAGGAGTACTGCTTTGTGTTTTTTCATTTTTTGTTTTAGGTCTGTATTTTAAGCTTGTTATTAATAAAATTATAAATAGTTTTCTTTATTTCAAGCTTATTATGGAGGGTTTTTGCAAAATTATTAATAGGCTATTAATAATTTGTTTGCCCTGAAGGGGCAAAAAACCCCGTAGGGCAAGCGGGAACGCCATCTTTTTCATACGGAGTTTGAAAAGTGGCGTTCCCGCTTGCTATCCCTTGAAGGATACGGAAAGGATTGGCGGCTTACGAAGTTTGTCGCCTTTCGTTTCTGTGTCCTTCATTATTAAACCCGTCCGTAGAGGACACAATTATCTTTCTCTTCAAAAAAATTACTCTTCTCAAATGTTTTTATAAAATGATCCAATGCATCTAACTCATCTTCTCTTAAATATGTATGATTATGATTGAAAACTGCACCAGAAAATTCATAATCTAATTCCTCAGAATTGTAAATGAATTTTCTGAGAAATGTGGCTTCAAGCTTTGACATATCTCTAAGCGAATATTTAGAAACTACCTTTTCACGATAGCCATGGCATTGTAAACAATTATTTTTAAAAATGTATTCTATCGGGTATCTAAAAGAAGCAGTATTGTTCCCAAAATTGATAGAGGTATGACCCTCTTTACCGAAATATATACTTTTGAATGCATAAATCGATTTCTCTCTATTCAATCCACTTCCAAAAATAGTCAAAGAGTTATCTGCTTTTATCTTATTAAATATGTATTCCTGAATACAACGCTTTTTCATTATTTGGCAATACTAACCTAGCATATTTTCCTTGTAATGTATCTCCACTAACATCATAGTTTCCATCAGAATAATAAGTGTCTAATTCATTACTATACCATCCATAATCAAAGGAATATACGTTTTCTCTGTTTTTGGTAGCAATTTCACCTACAAAACTATCTATACCTTTTACCCTATAGTAATAATATTCTTGGGGCATATCAATTTGGAATGCGTCTAAATCAATTTTATGCCACCCATCCTTTTCACTACTTTTATAGTATTTTTTATCTAACACAAGAAGCCAATACTGGTCTTCCTCTTCTACAATTGAAGTAGGTGCAAACATAAAATGTAAATAAAGGAATAGGGGCAATCCAACTATGAGAATAATTATAGGAAATACCGATAGTTGTATTTTAGAATATGTATTATTAGAAATTCTCAATTTTATTGAAAGTGGTTATCTTACATCGATAATTACTGAAAGTATAATCAAAAAAAATAAAAATACACCCTATTTCTGTATTTCCTTATTTCTTTTTATTTAAAGTATTTAACCACTGTAATGTATTGTAAAACAGTTAGTTACAACACATTAATACGACAGATATAGTACTAAGTGAGACATAATTAGTACTGTACTACGACAAAATCAGTACTAAAAGAGACATAAATAGTACTATGCTGCGACATATTTAGTACTAGTTACGACAGATATAGTACCTTATATTACGACATATTTAGTACTTACCTAAAAGTGATTATTTTTCTACATTAAATTACGACAGATATAGTACCTTGCTACGACATATTTAGTACTAGGACATGCTTATAACCCCCTTATTACGACAGATATAGTACTCATAATGAAATTCGCTAATTTTATTTACGACATATTATTTTAAATGTCGTAATTTATTTTCATATTCACTTTATGAAGATAGATGAAACACCAGTAGCCGAATTTTCAGGGAAGTCCACCATTGCCATTGCCAATTCTCTGATTTACAAACCACTCAACCTAACACTTAATGAAGCGAGGTTATTTTTCATGCTTGTTTCTCAGATAGAGAACGATGATGAAAGTTTTAAGACTTATAAGATATTTGTGCGTGATATCATAAACATAGTAAAGCCGAAATCAGTAAAAAACATGTATGCACAGGTGAAACAAGATATGTTAAGCCTAGAAAATAAAAAGATAGACTATTCAGATGGTAATAAAACAGCTCCTATTAGACTTTTGGTAGAACCTGTTTATCATGAAAGGGAAGGATATATTACTGCCCGTATACACCACTTATTGAGACCTGATTTACTTAAACTAAAGAGGGAATTTACTGTAGGTCTTCTTTGTGAAATGCTACGTTTCAAATCGATCAATACACAGCGTATCTACTTATTGATCAGGCAATACCAAAATGCCAAGAGTAAAATCAATAGGATTGATGTAGATAAATTGAAGAAAATCCTGAATTTATTGGATAAATACCCTCGGTACAATGATTTTAAAAAACGGGTAATCACCCCTGCTTTAGAAGAAATTAATGAAACGGGTCTGAAGGTAAAGTTAAAAGAACATCGTAAGGGACGCAGTGTTGAAACCTTAGATTTCATTATTGTAGAGAATAAGATGAAGGAACTGGATCCCCAACCTAATACCAATCCATCACTAGCAATAGAAAAGATTGATGATGAGAAATTACTTCGTTTAAAGACGAGATTGAACGAATTGGGAGTATCGAAGAAGTTGATCAGTCGATTGATTGATATTCCAGGCATAAAAGACAATAATCAAGTATGGACGGCTATCAATGGTATAAAAATGAATAACCGAGATGGAAAAATATCAGGAAATTTGGCAGCTTATGCTACCAAAACATTTGAAAATATGTTTGGTCTGGCTTCCTAACAAAGCATAACCGATTATTCACGAAGTTTGTCTTCATCAGTATCGGTCTTTAATTTCTTTATACTTTCCTCAGGTGGTAACTCTTCTGGGCTTTTACCTGTATTATTAATGATGATTTCCCTTACATCACCATGGTTCAATTCATTGATGTCATTGATTTCATCCAGTGAAAGGTTGCTACTTATGGCTTTGGCATTGGTCACCTCGGTAGCAAAACCTCTACCCATAAGCAGTAAAGTGGAAAGGTTTTCGTCTTCGATTGGTTTGCCATTAAAAAGCACTTTCCGCCCATTTAAGTCAATTTGGATATAATCATCATCTGAACCGCCAAAGTCCTTTACAATGCCTAATAATTTAGATTTAGAGGTTTCTAGCTTAGTGAATGCTTCTAACCTTTTGTTTTCAGGTGACCTAAGCCTTTTTTCCGCCTCTATAAAGTATCTTCTGGCTTCTCTTCCCTTATCATTGTTCTCGACCATGGCCAGTTCTTTGGCAGTGTCTAAGGTCAAATGATACTCTTTTGATTTTGATGCCCCTTGCCTTTTGGCATTTTCACGTTTGACAATTTTATCAATCGTGAAAAAATCCTCATTTTCTTGAAATTGATATCTTCTTATTCTGCTCTTGATCCATGTAGAAAACTCCTGCTTACTTCCAAGAAATCCATGTAATTCCCGAGCATCTACTAACGTTCCTTTATAAATTTTAATCATTTCCATAATTTTTTTAGCTTGGGCAATGTCTTAAGATTTTATTCCTTTTCTAATCCTCTTTTTCTTTTTGCGTTCCTGTTCTTTCACACTTTCAGGTCTTTCAGGAATTTCCCCTACACTATCCCAAAAGTTTTTGAGTGCAGAATTGATTACCTCCTTTTGGGTTAGGTATATATCGCCATTGGTTCTCCGGTGGTAGACGTAATCCAATAATTTTTCATAGTTCTCCCCTTCGTAAATGACTGTTTGCCTCACATCAGGCAGAGAAGAAGCTGCCTCTTCTTTTTCATCTTCGTCATCAGAGAATCTAAAATCATCGAGATAGCTTATCTCTGATTCAGGCTTTTTCTTTTTGTCGTCATTGCCTCCTTTATTCAGGATATTAGGTCTTTGTCTTTTTGCCATAATCAAATTGTTTTAAGAATTTCTTTGGTTAAACTCATGTAATCTGCTGCCCCATTCGATTCAGGGTCATACTCAAATATGTCCTTCTCTGCATGGGGGGCTTCCCGTAAAGAAATATTTTCTCTGATGTAAGTCCCCATCAATCTGCCATTGTATTTTTGTTTGATCAGTTCCTGCACATCTCTATTCAATAATTTTCTCGGGTTATGTCTGGTAAAAAATACACCACCTAATGTTAGCTCTGGATTAAGGAACTCATTGATTTCCACTATCATCTTTTCTACATTGTACAACCCATCCAAAGAAAATAATTGTGCTTCAAGTGGCACATATATCAAATCTGAGCATACATAGGCATTCACGGTAATTAGGCCTAATGCAGGAGGGCAATCCAAGATGATATAGTCACACTTTTCCTTTAAGGGAGTCAATAACTTTTTTAAATCGAACTGGCTGTTTGCCTCTCCTATCCTACTTTTTTCATATCGAGAAAAGTTGGGTGTACTTGGTATTAGCAGTAAATTCTTTCCAATTTTAAAAGCAGCTTTACCCAAAGAGTATTCACTGAGTATAGCACCATAGATATTTTTATCTGGAGGGGTAATTCCATAGCTTTTACTGAGGTTGCATTGAGGATCTAAATCAACCAATAAAACCCTTTTTCCAAGGTGCGCCAACGCCGCTGCCACGTTCAAAGCACTAGTCGTTTTCCCAACTCCTCCCTTTTGATTACTAAATGAGATTACTTTCATTATAGTGTTATTTATCCTTTTAGTATTATTAGGTTACTAAGTAATATAATTTATAGATTTTTTGCAAGTAATAGCTAATACAGGACCATAAATGAGGGTTACTTTGTATATAGTGTTGTCTATATTATTAGGTTACTAAGGTTACTATATAGTTATTTATAAATAAATTAAGATTGCTAGAAGACGTGAACAAACCATAGCAGGCGTACAAGTTGATATTGACCGTATAAAAACGCGGCTTGATTTAACAGATGCTTAGTTTTTATTTTGCAACCAAATAAGCCTGAGTTTACAATAATTGTTGTATTACGTCTTCTAGCAAACTTATCCAAATAAATAAAATCATTGAAAAACTTTTTTGAGCTTCCAATTCAAAGGGAATTATAAAAAATGTTAAAATGATAAATTGTAGTAAACTGATATGGTTTTTTGGCGTAAAAAATCATAATTCTATTTTCTGATATACCCTATTTTTTGTATTAAATTTTTTAATCATGAAGAGGTATTTTTCCTTCATTTAAGGAAAATAAAACTATTTAAAGATGAAAAAGTATAAGCGTGAAATTATAAGTGGAATATTTGTGCTGATATCTGCCTTGATTGGTATTGGTGGTATTTATATAGACAACAATCTGAAAAATACAGATGATAGGATAAAATTAACATCACTTAGAAAATCGCAAGAGGTATGTTTAGATGATTATGAACCGGAAAACTACTTAAAATTTTGCTGTAAAAGTGATGTTGATTATTTTGGGTTTGATGACCTTGTAGGAGATGTAGATGGTGATGGAATTGATGATTTAGTTTATGCTGGTTTACATTCTATATATGCATATAAAGGTCTTGATGAAAAAAATCTTTCTTGTGATAGGGTTGGTGGCAAAATTAGAAAAGATGGGGTCTTTACAGCAAACTTTTATAAAGGATTTAAGCCAGTACTTAAAGATTTCAACAATGATGGAATTTTAGATTTAGGATATAACGGAGAAAAATCAAAATTCTATCATGCTGGAAACAAGGAATTAAAGTTTAGTAATAATCAGGTGCGCCGTAACATGTAAATAAGTCGATAGTTCCAAGAAGAAAACTAAATATTTTTGGATAAAGAATACCTAATAATTTTCATAAAAATAACAACTATCGAATATTAC
>JGI12316J14372_10000800_pt1 | contig 49693 bp, 32 predicted proteins | sample MarCyaLeptolynsp_FD_14372 | JGI IMG/M metagenome (IMG submission 14372)
GGCAGGCGCCCCGCCCGCGGGTGTCGCACCGGCAGCGGGAGGTGTTGGGTAGGGCGCTGCCGGTTCACGTGACGGTGCGGATTCGCAAAGGGCTAGGGCGCTTGCGCGGTTTCAAGCAGGCTGCGGTGCTGCGTCGGGTGTTTGCCCGATGCAGCCGCAAGCCGGGCTTCCGCATCTGCGAGTTCTCGGTGCAGGGCAACCACCTGCACCTGGTGGTCGAGGCGTCGGACAACCGGGCTCTGTCTCGGGGCATGCAGGGCTTCAATCGGTGCCTGGCCTGGCGGTTCAACGACTTCTGGGGCCGGAAAGGCAGCGTCTGCGACGACCGGTACCACATGGAGCCTCTACGCTCGCCGCTCCAGGTCAAACGAGCGCTCTGCTACGTGCTGCACAACGCCCACAAGCATCGAGAGCGGCTGCCGGCGTGGTCCGGTGGCGTTGACCCGTTTTCGTCGGCGTGGAGCTTCGACGGCTGGGCCGACGACAGCTTCCGTCGCGCGCCGGGCGCACCAAATCCGCGTGCCGGGCCGCTGACCACCCGCCGAGCGCGCACGTGGCTGTTGGCCACGGGGTGGTGGACGCACCACGGCTTGCTCGATCTGGCAGAGATGCCAGCGCGCCGGGCGCCACGGCGGGCTTGAGCATCGGCAAGCTCTGAGCGCGCGGCGGCCTGCAACCGAGCGCACCGAGCCGTCGCCCGTTCCGCCGCGCCACTCACCGCGTACCAAACGATCCCCTCGCGCACGACGGACGAGCCCGCGCCCGCCGCAGGCGGGCACAAAGCGGGCTTGGCCCGTCGTCGTTGCTGGCCAGCCGCAGCGTAGGCCGTTGTCACGCGAAGCGGCGAAGCGAAGCGGAGCACCCGCCCCCGAAAGCGCACCACGCCGCAGCAGGGGGCGGGTTGACGACGGCCGCAGCGGAGGCTAGAGCGCGCCGCGTCAACGATGTCAGCGCGGCTGAAAGCGAATGCCCAGCCCGAGCATGTGGACCTGGCCGCTGTAGCGGGCGTCGAGGGCGTCCATGTTGCTGGCGTCGCGGCCGAGCAGGTGCACGTATTGGTAGAAGGTGTCGATGAAGGCACCGCCGCCGGCAGCAAAGCTAGCGCCGACGCTGGCGCCGAGCCGCGAGGAGTCCGGTGATGACGGCACGGCGTTGTCATCGTTGGCCGGCGACGGATCGAAGAAGGCACCGCCGCGGGCGGTCCAGCCGGGAGCCAGCGCGTACTCGGCGCCGGCGCGCAGGCCGACGGTGTCTTCCCAGTTGTTGGTTTGCACGGCGTCCGGGGTTTCGTCCATCTCGAAGTCGACCACGAGCTCCTCGTACACGCTCCACACGGTGACCTCGACGTCCACGAGCACGCTGAGCCGGTCGCGGGACCAGCGGCCGCCCAGGGCGATGCGGTCGGGGGTGACCAGGTCGTCGGTGGCGGCATTTTGGTCCCGGGTGCGGGTCGAAAACTCGTCCGGCGAGTCGAAGTCAGCGCCGCCGGCCAGCGAAAAGCGCGTACGGCTTTTGTAGCTGGCACCGAGGGCGACGCCGTCCGTCACGTCGACAAAGAGCGCGGCGTCGAAGCCAACCCCGCGGCCGTCCATGTCGATGAAGACGTCGCCCTCGGTGTCGACGAAGTCCAGGGCGCGACGAACGCGCAGACGGGCGGCGTCGAAGTGAACGCCCGCGGCGACGCGCACGGGGCCGAAGCGACCGGCGACGAAGGGCGCCGCGCGAAACACTTCGAGGCGGGTCTCGACGCTTTCGAACCGGCCGGCCCACTCGTCCGGCCACACGACGCCGCTGCCGTAGGGAACGCCGAGCGCAATGCCCACTGCGGCGCTGGCCTGCGGGCTGACGTTGAAGGAAAAGCTGGCGTTGAGGTGGGGCGGCGTGGCCCAGGACGACTCGTTGTCGGTGGAAAACGAACCGTCACCGGCTTCGGCGGTGACCCGGGGCCGGACTGCCAGCAGGCCGAGGCCCAGGCGCCAGCCGCCGCCGTCGGCGAGGGCCGCCGGGTTGAAGAAGGCGGCGCCGGCGTCGTCGTCGCGCGCGGTGCTCGCGCCGCCAGTGCCGCCGGCGAGAGTCGTTTGCTCGGCGAGGGCAAAGCCGCCGGCCGACGTGTTGCCGGGAGCGCCCACCGAAACGGCGGCCGCAGCCAGAGCCGCCACAACTGCTTCGCGGCGCACTTTAGCGGTCCTCTCCGGCGATGAAGCGGGCCAGGTCGCGCACGCCGGGCAGGTAGGCCGGCTCGATGGGAATGGCCAAAAAGCCGTGCTCGCCGAGGTAGTCCTCGCGCGGGGCACCGGAGATGTTCTGCAGCGTCTCCGTGTAGTCGTTGGGAATGATGAAGTCGAGCGTCGCCATCTGCAGCATCACCTCGCGGCCGCGGTTGAGCGTGCTGGCGACGCTCTGGGGATCGACCGAGTCGACGATCCAGCGGGCAACGTCCAAAAAACGCTCGGCCTCGAAGCTGCCCTTTTCGACGTCCTCCCGGGTGAAGAACGCATCGACCTGAGGCCCGAAGAAGGGCGAGTCGAGAAACATGTCCACGGTATCCGCCCCGGGCACGTTGAGCACAGCGCGTTCGATTTCGGGGGCCAGCGACACGAAGGTCCCGCCGATGACGCCGCCCAGGGATTGGCCGGCGTAGTAGAGCTTGTCGGTCGCAAACTCGACGCCTACCTTCGACTTCCAGTCGCCCTGGCGCAGGGAGCGGGACAGAGCGCCGACATCGACGAGCGCCTGGCGAAAGTGGTCGGCGGTGTTCGAGATCTTGTCCACTTCGAGAAACGCCGCGCCCGACGCCACCGGCATGCTGATAACCGGCCAGCGGGCCAGGCCGTTGTCGCTCGAGCCGTTGTCGTCGACGCACTGGCCGTTGTCGCGACACTCGAAGCCGCGCCGGCAAGGCGGCAGGGAGGTGAGTTCGCCTGTGGTCGGGTCGATCAGGGACAGCGGACCGCCGAACAGACAGTGGGTGCGTTTGCCGTGCAGGGGCCAGTCGATGGACACGGCGGCAAAGCCGCGGCGGGCCAGGGCAGAGCCAATCGCGAGCACAAAGCGGCGTTCGGTCATCACGGCGTGGCCGAAGATCACGACGGGCACTTTGTCGCCGGGCTCGACGTCGTCGGGGATGGTCATGGTGAACGAGACGTCCTCGACCTCGTAGCCGCCGTCGGCTCGCCAGCCGCGGGTTACCTCGTCGAGAAAGACCGGCGACTTGATGGTGCCGTGGTAGACGCGGTCCACGCTGATGAGCGAGGCAATGGCAATGGCGAAGTCGAGCAGCGCCTCGCCGGGCGTCATTTCTTGCTCGATCGTGGGGTTGGGATCGATGCCCAGCGTGGCGGCGGTATTGATGTCGCTCGCAAGGGGCTCTCGGATCGGCATGGTCGTGAACGGCCAGGCGGTGAGCACGTTTTCGCGGCCCAGGGAGTCGAGCAGGCCGGCGAGCTGCCGACGAGGGCCTTCGGCGCGCTCGGCGTCCTCGAGCTCGAGAGCGTCGATGGTGCTGATGCCGTTTTCGACTACGGGCGTGGTCGACGTGAGCAGGTGGCCGAGGGCCATGGGCAATACGTCGGCACCGGACGTGTCGCGCACGCCGCGCTCGACCACGACCGCGAACGTCGACTGCTCTGGCAGGGGAGCGCTTTGCGGCTTGACGATGACGTGAATGCCGTCGGCCATAAGCTCGACCTCGGCGGCGAGTTCGAGGGGCGGCCCGTTGAGGTCGTACAGCTTGATGGTGTCGTTGTTGATCGTGGCCGGATCGACCTCGCCGGTGAATTCGAACAGCAGGTTTGCCGACACGCCAAATCCGGTGAACGTGTTGATGCGCTCTTTGGCTTCGGTCTCGACGTCGGAGTCCCACTCGGCGGGGGGAATGTCGACAAAACCGGTGCGCGGGTTGAGCAGCATGTTGCTGGGCAGGGGCATGCGCTGAGAGACCTTGTCCATGGCCAGTTCGACCCGTTCGGTGACCGTGAACGCCCACAGCGCGGCGATTTCGCTGCGCTCGAGGCCGGCGCGCTCGAAGTGATCGAAGTAGGGGGCCAGCTCGACGCGAAGCTCCTCGAGGTCGGCGGCGTTGTCCGCGCGCTCGGCCGCATCGTCGCCGGGAAAGGCGCGGTCGTGAGTACCGTCGTCGAGGCGCTCGGTCAGGCGCAGGAAGTAAAACGCGGCGTCGGCCACGACTCGTTGGCCGGCTTCGCCTTCGACACCGGCTTCGCCCCCGCGCACCAGGACGACGTAGGTGGCGCCGCGATCCCAGCCCTCGCGAGGGGGCTCGATCTCGAGGGTCTTTTCGTCGTCGGACAGGGTCCAGTGCACGTCGCCGACCCGCCGCGGTGAGGGACCCCACTGCCATACCTGGAGCGACTGGGGCGTGACCGAGTCGGGGCGAATGCCGCCGGTGAACTCGACCCGGGGCGCCGAGGTCGTGGACCAGCCGTCGGTGGTGTTGAGGAACTCGAAGAACTCGCGCTCGGTGGCGGTGAGGTCTTCGTCGTCGAGGGGAATGTCGAGCCGGCCCAGCTCGTCGTCGCGCACGACGTTGCTGGGCATGGGAATGGCGCCCTCATCCGGGTCGAAGCGCGCGTGGATGACATCGCGCGGAGGGTCGAGGGGCAGGTTCGAACAGCCCGCCGCCGCGATGGTCCCGAGGACCACTGCCACCCACACCCAGCGAAGACTCGGTTCGCATCGTCCCATTCGCGAATTTCCTCCCCGGCGCCTTGTCCTCCGAAGGTCGGAGTTCCCCGAGACGCGCGGCCGCCATTGTTGAGCATGGCTCGCTAATTGGGAATCACTTTCTGAGTGATTTTAATTAGTTGTCAGCGATAGAGTCAACGCTGGCTTAACACCAGTGAAACGGGCGTACTTCCAGCCACATAGTCGCCACCCGCCCACTCATCCCCCAGGACTCCCGCTCACACTCGGGGACGGTGTTGCCAAGTTGCCGCCCCGAACGCCCCGCGTAGCGGAGTGTTGCCGTGGTTGCGCTGGCGGTGGCGGGTTAGCCGTCGGCGGCTTTGTTGGGCTTTTTGGCGCGCGGCTTTTTGGCTTTGCTCGCGGCCTTCTTGGTCTTGGGCTTGGCGTCGGCGGGGCTGGTATCGGCCAGGCTTGCCTTGAGGGCTTCCATCAGGTCGATGATCTGCGCCTTGGGCGCCTCACCCGGTCCGGCCGTGATCTCTTCGCCGTCCACCTTTTGCTGGATCGCTGCCTGCAGTCGCTCTTTGACTTCGTCGTGATACTGCTCGGGCGCGAAGTCGTCGCGGGCAATCTGTTCAATGAACTGCACGGCGAGGTCGAGCTCGGCGTCCTTGAGCTCGATCTCGGCGAGGTCGAGCTCGTCCATGGCCCGAATTTCGTCGACGTAGTGCAGCTGCTGCATGACCAGGCCGCCGTCGGCCGGCCGCAGCATTACGAGGTACTGCTTGCCGCGCGCGGCGTACTTTGCCAATCCGACGCGCCCGGTCTTGTTCATCGCCTCGGAGAGCAGCGCATAGGCCCGGTCGCCGCCCTTGTCGGGCCCGAGATAGTAGGCCTTGTCGTAGAAGATCGGGTCGACGGTTTCCACCGGGACGAACTCGGTGATCTCGATGGCCTTGGTCGACTCTTCGGAGACCGCCTTGATCTCCTCGTCGGTGAACGTCACGTACTGGCCCTTGGCGAATTCGTAGCCCTTGACCATGTTGTCGCGCTCGACGGGCTCGCCGTCAGTCGCGCGGAAGTAGCGCTGCTTCAGTCGCGACCCGGTCTCTTTGTCGAGCAGGTTAAAGCGAACGCCGGCCGCCGATTTGCTCGACGAAAACAGCTTGACTGGTATGGAGACCAGCCCGAAGGAGATGGTTCCGGAACCAATCGCGCGCGGCATTTCCGTATGATAGCACCGGGCTTTTCATGGCCGAAGAAAGCAAATCGCGCGGCGATCGCCTGGCTCGATACCGAGCCAAACGTTCAGCAGATCAGTCGCCCGAGCCGTTCGGCAAGCACGGAGACGAGTATCCCGGCGTATTCGTGATGCAAAAACATGCCGCGCGCCGGCTGCACTACGACCTGCGCCTGGAAATCGACGGGGTACTGCACTCCTGGGCAGTACCCCACGGACCGTCCCTCGACCCTGCGGACAAACGCCTGGCGGTGAACACCGAGGAGCACCCCCTCGACTACTTCGACTTCGAGGGGGTCATTCCGGCGGGCAACTACGGCGCTGGCGCCATGATCGTGTGGGACCGCGGTTCCTGGACGTCGCACGGCGACCCGGCCGAGGGGCTCGAAAAGGGCAAGCTGCTGTTCGACCTGCACGGCCACAAGCTGCGCGGGCGTTGGACTCTCGTTCGCACCAAGGGGCAAAGCCGCGGCGGCAAGCGCGAAACGTCGAACGAGTGGCTTCTCATCAAAAAGGTCGACGGCTTTTCGCGCACCGACAGTCCGACTTCGTTTGCACCTGAGTCGATTCTCAGCGGCCTGACCGTCGAGCAGCTGCGCGACGGTGCTTCCCGTCGCGACGAAATCGTCGAGCGCCTCGAAGAGTTGGGCGCCCCGCGTACCGAGGTCGAAGCCTCGGCGGTCAAGCCGATGCTCGCAGAGACCGCCGAAGGCTCCTTTTCCGACGACGATTGGATCGTCGAGCTCAAATACGACGGCTACCGCCTCATTGGTGCGCGCAAGGGAACCGACATCGATTTGTTCTATCGACGCGGCAGCAAAGCCACGTCGGTGTTTCCCGACGTGGTTCGGGTGCTGCGCGGCTTGCCCTATCAGCGCTTCATCATCGACGGCGAAGTGGTCGTCCTCGAGGACGATGGCCGGTCGAGCTTTCAGAAGCTGCAAAAGCGCGTGCAGCTCACTCGCCGCCGCGACGTCGAAAAGGCCACCGTCGAGCTACCCGCGGTCATGTACGCTTTTGATCTGTTGTCCTTTGAGGACTTCGACCTGCGTCCCCTGGCAACGGTCGAGCGAAAAGAGATTCTGGCGATGATGCTGCCGAGCGCGGGCAACTTGCGGCTTTCCGATCATGTCGAGGGCTCGCTCGGCGAGGCTTTCTTTGCGCAGGTTGAGGCGCGCGGACTCGAGGGCGTGATCGCCAAGCGCGCCGACGCGCCCTACGTCATGCGCCGGTCGGGCAACTGGCTCAAGGTACGAGTCGATCGCACCGACGACTTTGCCATCGTAGGATTTACCCCACCAAAGGGCGGTCGCACCGGCTTTGGCGCGCTTCACCTGGCGATTCGCGACGGCGCCGGCTATCGCTATCGGGGCCGGGTCGGCACCGGGTTTAGCGATCAACAACTCGCCGAGATTCGAGCGGAGCTGGACGAGCACAGTGCAGGCACGGCCACGTGCGACGGCGCTCCTCGCGGCAAGAGCCATCGATGGGTCGAGCCCACCCTCGTGGCCGAGGTGCGCTACCGGGAAATCACCGACGACGGCTTGCTGCGGCAGCCGGTGTTCTTGCGGCTGCGAGACGACAAAGAGCCGGAAGACTGCGTCGGCACCACGCTCGAACACGAGGATGAGCCTCCCGAATCGGGCAGCCATGCAGCGGTCGCCACCGCACAGGGCGGGGACGCCGGAGCCTCCGGCGACGCGCGCGAGGTCGAGGTCGAGGCCGAGCTGGAAGACGACGGCGCGTCCGAGCGCGTCGTGAACCTGTCCAATCTCAAGAAGGTGTTTTGGCCCGACCAGGGCTACACAAAGGGCGATCTCATCGACTTCTATCGCGCGGTTTCACCGTGGATCCTGGAGTACCTGCGCGATCGCCCCGTGGTCCTCACCCGCTATCCCGACGGCATCGACGGCAAGAACTTCTTTCAAAAGGACGCGCCGCACTTCGTTCCCGGGTGGGTGCGTCTCGAGCGCATGTGGAGTGAACATGCGCAGCGCGAAATCGACTACTTCGTGGTCGACGAGCCCGAAACGTTGGCCTACCTGGCGAACCTGGCGACCATTCCGCTGCATATCTGGTCGAGCCGCATCGCCACGCTACAGCACCCCGACTGGTGCATTCTCGACCTCGACCCCAAGGGCGCCGATTTCGGCGACGTGGTGCGCATCGCCCTGGCCCTTCGCGAGCTGTGCAACGACATGGGCATCGAACCGTTCATCAAGACCAGCGGCTCGACCGGTCTCCACGTGCTGGTGCCCCTCGGCCGCCAGTGCACGTTCGAGCAGTCGCGCGGCCTCGGCGAGCTCATGGCCAAGGTCGTTGCCCACGACATGCCCGACATTGCGACCACCGTGAGGCAGGTCGGCCGCCGGGGCGGCCGGGTGTACATTGACTACCTGCAAAACGGTCACGGCCGACTGCTCGCGTCTCCATTGAGCGTGCGGCCCCGGCCCGGAGCGACGGTGTCCACGCCGCTTCGGTGGGACGAGGTGGAAGCCGGTCTCGACCCCGACGTGTTCACCATCAAAACCGTGCCCCAGCGTCTCGAACGCCTGGGCGATCCGGTGCGTCCGGTGCTCGACGTCGTGCCCGATTTGCCCACTGCCCTTGCGAAGCTGGGCGAACGCCTGCAGCAGCAGTAGTCGTTCGCGCGAAACGAGCGAGTCACGGTGCGCGCTCGCCGAGATCGTCCACTACGTCGTGCAGGCAGCGTTCGAAGGCTGCGACGCGTGCACTCACCAGGTCGAGGTCGGCCTTCGCGGTGTACACCGGAGCGTAGGCGGGTAGGCGAAGATCGGGCAGCAACCGGACGAGCTCGCCCGACCGCAGGTAGTCGGCCACGGAAAACCACGACAGGTAGCCAACTCCGAGTCCGCGCCGAACCGCGTCCAGCAACGCGACTCCGCCGTTCACGGTGAGATCGGGCTGCACGACCAGTGAACGCGTCACGCCGTCTTGCTCGTAGCTCCACGAGGTCACGGATATGTCGCCGCTGGCGTACGCAACCGTGGGCCACTGCAGCAGCTCACCTGGCGTGGTCGGCATGCCGCGCTTGTCGACCAGGGCCGCCGACGCCACCAGGCACACGTCGTTGTCGCACAGCTTGCGGACGACCAGTCGGTCGGCCGCCGGTAGGCCGACGGTCACCGCCAGGTCGAGGCCGTGACGGTGAAACTCGAGTGGCGCGTCGTCGAACAGCAGCTTCAGCTCGACGTCGGGGTAGTGCTCGGCGAAGGCGGCCACAGCCGGCATGACGATGGCGTCGCCCACGTGGGTGAGCGCGTGGATGCGCAGCTCGCCGCCCACGACCTGCTCGAGCTGGTCGAGCTCGTTGCGCATCTGTTCGAACTGATCGCCGATACGCCGGCCGTAGGCGAGCACCACTTCGCCCGCGGCAGTGAGTTGCTTGCTCCGGGTGGTGCGGGTCATCAGCGGCACACCCAGACTTGTCTCGAGCTCCTTGACCTGGCGACTGACGGTGGAGTGCCCGGTACCGCGTCGCAAGGCCGCCTGAGCGAAGCCGCCGCACTCGACAACGTCGCGGAACACCAGCAGTCGATCGAGGTCCATCGTCACCAGTCTATTTGTCCGAAAACGGACAAATCATGTCCATTAATGTGCCTTTTTTGACGAGTGGGACGGCATCACACTGGCTTCATCGGACCCCAAGCAACGGAGCCACGGAGCCAAAATGCTGAATCTACGCCTACTTCTCGCCATTTTGGCGCCCTTTGCGGCGAGCGCGTGCTCGGCGCCGAAAGCAACCACGCCCTCCGGCGGCGCAGGAGCCCCGGGCCCGGTGCCCACCGCGACCGGCGATGGCCCGCCGACCTCCGACGACGCGGAGGCAACCCCGGACGCCGCTGTGCGCGCGGCCATTGCCCAGGTGTTCGGCGGCGTAGACCGCCGCGACTGGGTTCAGGTCCGGGCGGCGATGACGCCGGAGATTCAAGTCAACTACGCCGATCTGGGCGGACCGTCCGGCGCGGTCGACGCCGACGAACTTGTCGCTGGCTGGTCTGGCTTCTTGCCGAAGTTCGACCTCACCGTTCACCAGCTCCACGACATGGCGGTGCACGTCGTCGGCGACCGGGCAACGGCGACATTCACGGGCATCGCTTTGCACGGCCTCGCCAGCAAAGGCGAGCTCGACACCTGGACGGTGCTCGCCGCGTACGATGCCGAGCTGGTGCGCACGGATGGCGCGTGGAAACTGGCGCGCCTCGACCTTTCGCTGCGCGGCCAGGCCGGCAATCTCGAGTTGCCCAAGCAGGCCATGGCGCGCGCCGGGGCCACCGGTGTCGTCGACGCCGACGCCGCGCCCAACGCGACGGTCGAAGCGTTCTTTCGCGCGCTCGAAGCCAACGACCGCGACGCCCTGGCGGCGGTGTTTGCCCCCGGCGTCGTGCAGGACATGCCGTTCGCCCCGGAGGGGTTTCCGCGTTCGGTCCGCGGCGCCCGCGATCTCAACGCGCTGTTTGCCAACGTAATCGCTTTGCCGCAGCGGTACCGCCGGACGCACCACGCGACCCCTGAGTCGCGCTTCGCGGTTGTGAGCTTCGAGGGGGAGGTCGAGGCCGGCGGCGAGACCCCGTACCGCAACTCGTACGTCAACGTGTTCGAGATCGACGACAGCGATCGCATCGTGCGCATCGTCGAGCACTTCGACCCGAAGACGCTGCTCGAGCGCTGGCCGGGCCTGGTTCCACCGCATCACTCGGTGCACGCCTCGGGAGCGTCGACGTCGGCCGTCAAAAAGCAGAAGGTTTCCTTTCGAAGCGGCGATGACCGGCTTTCGGGACATCTGTTTTTGCCGCCCGGGTTCGACCCGGCGGCGAAGCACCAGGCGGTCATCGTCACCGGCAGCTGGACGAGCGTGAAAGAGCAAATGCCCGACGTGTACGCGAGCCGCCTGGCCGAGCGGGGGCTGGTCGCGCTTACCTTCGACTTTGCCGGCTTTGGTCAAAGCGCCGGTGAGCCGCGGCAGCTCGAGGCGCCGACCCGGAAGATCAGCGACATTCGCGCGGCCCTGGCGTTTCTCCGAGCCCAGCCCGGAGTCGACGCCGGCGAGGTGGCGGGCCTTGGCATTTGCGCCAGCGCCGGCTACATGGCTCACGCGGCAGCCGCGGACGCGGGGTTTGCCCGGCTGGTTCTGGTCGCGCCCTGGCTGCACGACGAGGAAATGGCTCGCGGCATCTACGACGCTCGCCCGGGCGGGGCCGATGGCCTTATCGCGGCCGGCCGCGAGGCGCGAAAGGAGTACGAGGCGACCGGCGACGTGAGCTACGTGCTCGCGGCGAGCGAACTCGACCCGCTGTCGGCCATGTATGTACCGAACAACGTGTTCGACTACTACCTGAACCCGACCGAGGGAGCGGGGCCCCACTACGACAACCGGTTTGCGGTCGCCAGCTGGGAGGGCTGGATCACCTTCGACGGCATCTCGGCCGGCGCCTCGGTCAAGCAACCGACGCTCATCGTGCACAGCGATCAGGGCGCCGTGCCCGACGGCGCGCGGCGGTTCTACGAGTCCGTGACCGCGAAGAAGACCGTTGCCTGGCTGCATCAGTTCACCCAGGAGGACTTCTACTTTCAGCCCGAAGCGGTGACCGCGGCGGTCGACAGGGTCGAGCAGTTCCTTCGACCGACCCCGGCCAAAAAGCGCAAGTAGCCTGCCCGGCGCACCGCCGCGCTCGCCCCCGGGGACTCGAGCCTGTCGGCTCGTCCCCGGGGTTTGGCGTTCAGTCACCTTTGGCCTTTGCGCCTGGCTTCGTCGCGGTACTTACAACAGACTTTGAAGCGCCAGCGCGACCTCGTACATCACCAGGTTGGTAAGGACGACGGACGTGATTGCGACTGCGAGTAGCGCTGCTTCGCTGTCGAGAAGCCCGGGCTTGGACCGGTACTTTGGGTGGGTGGGGATGCACGAATCGCAGACACTGCCTTGCTCCGTTGAGAACAAGCACAGGCCACCTCCGCATGAGGGCCTGGCGCAGCGATCGCATTTGGTCGTGGCCATCCAGCCGCAAGAACAGGGGACATGGGCGGTGCGGTACGGCATGGGCCGGGTAAAGAGCAAACGGCATTCCGTTTCCAGTGGCGGCGGAATCAACGAGTTACGTGACGTGTGTACTGGACGTACGGTGCAAGGAGCCGGGGCAGCCTGCGCCGCCTCGCCGAGCTACTCGTCGAGCATCGGGGCGATGCGTTTGGCCAGGGCGGGGCCGGTGGCTTCGTCTTCGTGCTTGAAGTAGACGAACGCCTCGCCCCAGCCCTGGGCCTTGATGTTGCTTGCCCAGTTGGTGAGCTCGTCGTCGGTGTACTCGACTCGGCGCAGGCGCAGGTATCCCCAGTCGGCGGTCGGCACGAGCTCGGCCTCGCCGAACTTCTCGGCATCTTCGGCGCTGCGGTCCGCGACGCACAGGGCGCAGTTGTGCTTTCGCAACAGCTCGTAAATTTCGTCGTCGTTCCAGGTTTCGTTGCGAAACTCGAACGCGGCCCGCCGGTCATCGGGCAGAAGCTCGAGAAAGCCGGCCAGCCGCTCCGCGTTCTTCTTGGCGTTGGGCGGCAGCTGAAACAACAGCGGTCCGAGCTTGTCGCCCAGGCGCGAGGTCGTTTCGAGCAAAAAGCCCAGCGGGTCGGCGCAGTCCTTGAGGCGTTTGCGGTGGGTGATCTGCTGAGACGCCTTGATGGTGAACTGAAAGCCGTCGGGTACCTGGGCGGCCCAGTTGTCGATCTGCTCGGCCTTGGGCAGTCGGTAGAACGTGTTGTTCATCTCGACCGTCGAAAAGTGCTCGCCGTAGAAAGCCAGCATATCGCCGGCCTTCATCTTTTCGGGATAGAACGATCCCTTCCACTCCTTGTAGGAGAAGCCGCTGGTGCCGATGCGGGCGCGCATGGGCGGTACCCTAACAGCTCGAACCGCTGACGCTAGCCGTTGTCGGCCAGCACCTTGCTGGAAATGCGCGGCGTCACGAATGCATGCAGGGTGTCGATCCAGCCCGTGGCTACGACCGACTCGCGGGCCTGGCAGCGGTCGATGTATCCGGCGAGGTTGGGCGCCCTTTCGCCGAAAGGAAACCCGAGCACCGCGAAGTGCATGAGCAGCGGGAACACGGCGATGTCGGCCAGCGTGAACTGGTCGCCGGCCAAGAACATCCGGTCGGCCAGATAGTGCTCCCACAGGGCAAGCTCTTTCACGAGCGCTTCGATGCGCGGCGCGAGCTCGTCGCGGCCCTTACCGGCGAACACCACCGAGCCGAAGATGTTCTTGGGGTCGAGCTTGGTCTGGAACTCCTCGATGCGCATGAGCGCGGCGGCGAGCCGAGTTGGGTCGCGCGGCGGCGGCATGAGCGGTGGCTCCGGGTGCATCGCGTCGATGAACCGAACGGTGGCGATACTCTCGTAGACGACGATGGGCGCGCCCCTGTGTTCGTACACCAGTGTGGGCACCTGCGTCCGCGGCGTTAGATCGGACAGCGGCGGCTCGCGGTGCGCGCCAGACAGAAGGTCGACCGGGACCTTGGTGAAGGCGAGGCCTTTTTCGCGCAGCGCGATCTCGGCTCGAACCGCGTTTTGCGAGGGTGGGAACGTGTACAGCGTGATGGAGGGCGCCACGGCGCCGACGGTAACAGGTCGGTCCGGCGCCGACGGCGCCGCCTGCCTCAATTCGCCGCGCGTTGCGACGCATCCGGCCCACTAGGCCGACATTGCCAGCGCGTAGGCGTGGTGCTCGCCGTCGTCGTCGTCGGGCGCCCGGTGAAAGCCGAGCTTCTGCAGCACGCGATGGCTGGGGGCGTTCTGTCGGTGGGCGAACGCCACGACGCGCGCCGCGCCAAGCCGCGAAAACGCGAGCTCGAGGCATGCCCTCGCGGCTTCGGTGGCGTAGCCCAGGCCCCACTTGTCGGGCCGCACGTGATAGGCGAGCTCGAGGGCGTCGGCGTCTTCTCGATGAAATCCGCACGCACCGACAAAGTCGCCGCCGTCTCGAGTTTCGACGGCCCACAGGCAGCAGCCGTGGGCTTGCTGGGCGGTGGCCGCCGCGGCGAGGGCCGCTTTCGTGCGCTCGATACCCTCGTGCGGGCCCCCGTCGACGAAGCGCATGACCTCCGGGTCGCCCCACAGGCCATGCGCATCGCGCTCGTCGCCGTCGCGCCAGGTTCGAAGCACCAGCCGCGCCGTGGTTGCGACGTGTTCGGTCGTCGTCACGCCGCGATGGTAGCGCGAACCGGCTACGCCGGGCGCTTCCAGGCGTTGGCCGCGAACTGTTCGTCTACGGGGGTATCGACGATATGGTTGACGTAGTTGCTGATCGTCTTGAGGCCAACGCCGACGATCACTTCGAGAAGCTGCGCTTTGGTGTAGCCGGCGGCGACAAAGGTCTCGACCTGGTCGGCGGGTACCCAGCCGCGTTCTCGCACGACAGCCTGGGTGAACTGACGCAGCGCTTCGAGTTTGGCGTCGCCAATGGGACGGTCGTCGCGAACGGCCCCGATGACGTCACCGTCGAGCTTCTGCATGCCGGCGATGGTGGAGTGCGCGGCCACGCAGTACTCGCAGCCGTTCAACGCCGCGGCGGTAATCAGCACCACCTGCTGCTCGGTCGCGTCGAGGCTCGAGCCGCCGTAGGCGGCGGACAGTCCTGTGTAGGCCTTGAGGGCCGCCGGCGACTCGGCGAGAACGCCGTAGAGGTTGGGCACGAAGCCGAGGGATTTTTGGGCGCCTTCGAGAATGGGGCGCGAGCCGTCCGGAGCGGATTCAGTGTTGTGGGGATTGAACGTACTCATGGTGGTTGCCTTGCCTTTTCCGTGGGTTGTCGGGATTGCCAATGGGACGCGGCTCCCCGGGGCCGCGTTACGACGGTCGTGGCGGTTTGTTCGAGCTTTTCGGTCGGTTCGCGCATCACACTATGTGTCGAGTCGAGGGACACAACCCATGACCACTCAAACGAAGCGACCCCACGTCGTCATCATCGGCGGCGGCTTTGCCGGGCTCAACGCCGCTCGTTCGCTGGCGCGGGCGCCGGTCGACATCACTCTCATCGACCGCCGCAATCACCACTTGTTCCAGCCTCTGCTGTACCAGGTGGCAACCGCCGCGCTGAACCCGGCCGATATCGCATACCCCATTCGCGCGGCCGTGCGCCGGCAAAAGAACATCCGCGTTCTGCTCGCCGAGGCCAAGCGCATCGACACGCTCCGCAAGGTCGTCGTGTTGGATCACGGCGAGGCCGTCTACGACTATCTGATCCTCGCCACCGGCGCGACCCACTCGTACTTCGGCAACGACGGCTGGGCGCGCCACGCGCCGGGCCTCAAGTCCTTGGAAGACGCGGTCGAGATTCGGCGGCGCGTGCTGCTGGCCTACGAAGCGGCCGAGCGCGAACCCGACCCGGAGCGCCGCAAGGCCTGGCTCACGTTCGTGGTCGTTGGCGCGGGGCCCACGGGGGTGGAGATGGCCGGCGCGCTCAGCGAGATCGCCCGGCACGCCATGGACCAGGACTTCGACCACATCGATCCGAGTGACGCGCGCGTCGTGCTGGTGGAGGGCGCTGACCGGGTGCTGACGCCCTACAGCGAAAAGCTCTCGGCTCGAGCCCAAGAACAGCTCGAATGCCTCGGCGTCGAGGTCATTACGTCGCGGCTCGCGACGGGTATCGACGAGACGGGGATCGACCTGAAGGACATGCGCATCGAGGCGCGCACCGTGGTGTGGGCGGCCGGGGTGCAGGGATCGCGACTGGGCGCGGCCATCGGCGCACCGACTGACGACGCGGGCCGGGTGCAGGTCGAAGAAGACCTGAGCGTGCCGGGAAACCCCGACGTGTTTGTGGTTGGAGATCTCGCCGCGATGACGTTCGACGACGGCAAGCCAGTGCCCGGGGTGGCACCGGCCGCGATTCAGGGCGGCAAACACGTGGCGAGGCTGATTCGCGACGAGATGCGTGGCCGGCCCCGAACGCCATTTCGCTACCGAGACAAGGGGTCGCTCGCGACCATTGGCCGCGCGCGCGCCGTCGCCCAGGTGGGGCGGCTGCAGTTCGGCGGTTGGCCGGCCTGGGTCGCCTGGCTGGGCATTCACGTGTTCTTTTTGGTGGGCTTTAAGAACCGGCTGTTCGTGCTGCTGTCGTGGGCGTGGTCGTACGTGACGTTTCGCCGCGGCGCGCGCCTCATCACCGGGCGGCGCGAGCAGCTGCTGCCGCCCCCCGAAGCGCCGTCCGAGCCCCCGGAGGCCGCGGCGCCCGCGCCGGACGGCTCGCCGGAGGGGGAGTCGGCGGCCGGGCGGGAGCGACCGACGACCTCGCCGAGCTTTCTCGTCAACTGACGCTGCCCCCCGCCGCACGCGGCCGTCGGCAATGAAAACGGCCCGCTACACGAGGGCGCGACGAAGGGCTGCGGCGCCGCGGCCGTTCGTCTATGCTGCGCCGCCATGGGATACGAAGCCACCGGCAGGCTCCACGCCGTCTACGACACCCAGCAGGTCACCGAGCGCTTTCGCAAGCGCGAGTTCGTGGTCGAGCTGGGTGACAACCCGCGCTACCCGCAGTACGTGCTGTTCCAGCTCACGGGCGACCGCACCGACGAGCTCGAGGGCTACGAGGTTGGCGACGAGGTGCGCGTCGATTTTTCGCTGCGCGGCCGGGAATGGAACAGCCCGAAGGGCGAGACCAAATACTTCAACTCCCTCGACGTTTGGACTCTCGAGCGGGTCGGCGCGGCCGCGGGGGCGGGGCCGGACGACGAGCCTCCGCCGCCGGATGAGCCTCCGCCGGACTACGAAGACATCCCCTTTTAGTCGGCGCCGTCGCTACTCGAACACGTTGACGATGTTCCAGGGCGACATGTCGAAATGAAAGTGGTTGTGGTGGCCGGCTTCGGCCGGCCCCAGGATCACACGAAACAGCCGCTCGTCGATCACGCGCTGGGCGAGCAGCCGCAAAAAGCGCGAGTGCTCGGCGCCCGGGCCCCGGTCGGCGTTCCAGTGGTCCTCGACGCGCACTTCGAAGGCGCGCCGCAGTCGCCGCGGGACGTCTTTCGCGCGCCGGCCGCGAACCCGGCCGAAGTCGAAGCCTTCGATGTCGATGGCGTTGGCCAGCCCGTGCTCGCTCAGGAACGTCGGCCAGCGGCGAATGCGCCGACAGTTGTAGGTGCCCAGGTGGCGAATGCGCCGGGGCGCGCGGCCGTACACCTCGACCGCGGTGTCGCGGACGAGTTCTTCGAAGCGCCGTAGGCGCGCCTCGAACCCTTCATAGATGTAGACGGGCCGGCGAAAGCGGACCACGTCACCGCGGTACTTCTTCTTGGGCACGTTGGGGCAGCGCACCTTGCCCCGGGGCTCGATGACGCGCGGCAGGTCGTCGAGCGGATAGCGCTCGTCGCCGTCTGCCAGGACCGGCGGCGTCCAGGACACCAGCACCACAAAGGCGGCGGCAAGCCACGGCACGCGGATGGAAACAGGCATACGTCGTATCGACGAACCGGGCAGTGCCGGGATCTGCACCTGCCAGAGATCGCTGCGTTTCGCCGCGAACTCCGAGCAAAGCGATGGTTTGCTCGCCGACATTGCGGGCTTGACCTGTGATCTCGGTCCTTGGGCTCGCTGCGATCGAGGGACCCGAGTCGTGAGGTGGCGTGAGATGAATGCCGCACGGTGACGATGTCGCCGGGTGTATACCGAAGTCTCTCGCAAGGAGGACCGGGGATGGGGACACTCAAGACTTGCGGGCTGCTGCTGGTGCTGCTGCAGGGGATGGCAGCGTGCGCCAACGGGGATAGCGGCTCGAACGGAACGACTGGAACGGCGACCGGGGACACTGATAGCGACAACGACGGCAATACCGACGCCGGAACGATCCGCGCGTGCGCCGTCGACGCCGAAGAGCCGGACGGCTCGTGCGGCGGCACGGCGATCGACTTCGGCACGGTGGCCGCCAATACATTCACGCTGCGCCTGTTGCGCATCGACAACACGACCGCCGACGAGGTGCAGTTCCTGGCCATCGACTTCGACGTCGACGCGCTCTTTCAGGTCGAGGTGGCTCGGTACCAGCCGAATCCGCAAGACCCCAACCGAACCCAGCGCCTGCCGACGTCGCTGCCGGTGACCCGGGCGGCCGGGGAGTCGCTGTGGTTCGAGATCGTGTTCGAGTCTCGGGATGGCTTTGCCGACTTTCCGTCCGACAACGGCTTCGTGCTCATCGAGGTGGCGGGCGAGCGTCGCGAGGTCCCGTTTACGACCACGGGCAACTTCGAAGGCTGCCCCCTCGGCAGAGGTGACTGCGACGGAGATCCCGGCAACGGCTGCGAGACCGATACGGACACGAGCACTGACCACTGCGGCGCCTGCGATGCCACGTGCACCATTGTATCCGGCGACGCGACCTGCGTAGACGGCGAGTGCAAGATCGACGGCTGCGACGAGAATACCGCCGATTGCGATGGCGACGACGCAACGGGCTGCGAAACGCGCACCGACACCGTGGAGAACTGCGGCGCGTGCGGCGATCCGTGCGAGGTGCCCAACGCGGTGACGAGCTGTGAAGACGGTGCGTGCGCGTTCGTCGAATGCGAACCGAACTACTACGACATCGATGGCGATCTGTGCGTCGCGTGTGGCGCCGGCTGTCCCGCCGGTGCAACCTGCGCCCCGTATACGCTGCTGTGTCGCGACGACGTGACGGGGGACTGCCCACTCAACGACGGGGATCCCGAGGCGACCAACGGCTGCGAGTACAACTGCGTTTTCGCCGGCACCGATGAGCCCGACGATGGGTTCGAAGACGCCGATTGTGACGGCATCGATGGCGATCGCGATCGCGCGGTTTATGTAGCGACCACCGGCAACGATGCCAACGACGGCACGCCGTTTGCGCCCAAGCGTTCGATTCAAGCCGGCATCGCCGCCGCCGCGGACCTGGGCTTCGACGTGTACGTGGCCAGCGGCGCGTATTTGACCAACTCGGCGATCACCCTGGTCGACGGCGTGTCGGTCTACGGCGGCTACGACGCGACGGACTGGTCTCGCGCCGCGGCCAACGCCACGTCGGTGACGGTGGTTGCCACCGTCGGCGTTCGCGCCGATGCCATCGCCAGCCGCACCGTGTGGGATCGCATCGATGTCGCTGCGAGTGACGCGACTGACCCCGGCGCGTCGTCGTACGGGGCGTTCGTGACCCTGAGCGGGGGCCTTGTGGTTCGCAACAGCGCCATCATTGCCGGGCGGGGCGGCGCGGGAACCCCGGGGGTCGGTCGAGCGGGCACCGCCGCCGGCGGCGGGCCGGGGTTGCGCGGCCAGCCGGGTTGCGAGGACAGCTCGATCTTCTGCTCGAGCTGTTCGCGACCGGGCGGCGGCGAGGGCGGCACGAACGCGACCTGCCCAAACCAAACCCGCGGCGGCAACGGCGGCCAGCCGGAAAAGGGCGGCAGCACCGGCGACAACGGCCAGGCCGGCACCGGCAACCTCGGCGGCGCTGGCGGTCGCGGAACCCCCAAAGGCAACGGCAACTGGAACACGCCGAGCGACTACTGGGGACAGACCGGGCGGCCGGGAACCTCGGGCCTGAGCGGCGCTCCGGGCGGGCCGGCCTACGCGGCGACCGGCTACGCGCCCAGTGACGCGCTGCCCGGCGGGAGCGGAGCGCCCGGCGGCGGCGGCGGCGGCGGTGGTGGCGGCGGTGGCGGCGACGACAACTGCGACTCGTACGGCGGTGGCGGCGGCGGCGGCGGTGCCGGCGGCTGCGGTGGTCTGGGGGGCGGCGGCGGCACGTCGGGCGGTGGCTCGTTCGCTCTGTACCTGTGGGCTTCGAGCGCCACCATCGAGCAGTGCACGTTTCAAACCGGCGGCGGCGGCAACGGCGGCGGCGGCGGCAGCGGCCAGCAAGGCGGCCCCGGTGGGCTTGGCGCGCGCGGCGACCTGGCCGGCGCCGGCAACTCGTATGGCGGTGATGGCGAACAAGACGACGGCTCAAACGGAGGGCGCGGCGGCGACGGTGGAGCCGGCGGCAGCGGCGGCTTCGGCGGCGGCGGCGCCGGCGGACCGTCGGTGGGCGTGCTGATTGGCGGCGGATCGAGTCCCGACCTGGTCTCCAACTCGTTCGACCTGGCGGCCGCTGGCCAGGGCGGCGCCTCGGGCGGCAACCCCGGGCCGGCCGGTGTCTCGGGCGCGACCGTCACGCCGTGAGTGCAAGCGCCAGCATGGTGTTTGCGGTCGCTCTTGCCGCGGCATTTCTCGGCGGGGGCAACGCTGGGTGTCGCAAGGGCGCCGATGCCCCGGCGGCGGGGGCGGCCGACATGGCCCCGGCCGCCCAACGGGCGCGGTCCCAGCCGAAAGACCGAATGCGGGGCGAGTCCGGTGCCGAGTCGCGGTCGGTCGTCGAGTCGCGGTCGGTCGTCGAGTCGCGGTCGGTCGTCGAGTCGCCTGCGGCGAAGGCCGCGGTGCGCAAGGCGGGCGAGTGGCTGGCGGCGTTCGAGCCGGCGGATCTGCGATTCGACGCCGCGGTGGGGCTTCACGCATTGCGTCGCTGGGTGGACACCCCCGAGCTCGAGCGCGCCTACGAAACCGCGTTGCCCGTTGCGCGGCGCGACGACGACAATCCGCTGCTGCCGCTGGCCGGCGTCGACTACCGCGCCCCGGTCGACGCCGTTGCCGGCTGGCGGGCCCCGACGCCGGGCGAGCGACGCGTCAACGTCAACCGGGTCGTTGCCGAAGCCGTTCATTGCCAGGCCCACGGCTTTCGCGAGCAGACGCTGGCGTACATCGGCGGCCCCATGCGCGACGACGGCGGCTACCACACGGCGCACGGTGCGTGGGCGCTGGTGCTGGCGCGCGACCGGGGGTGCGTGGCGCCCGAGCGGTTCGACGCGCTTGCCCGGGAGCTGCGCTCGGAACTTGCTGCAGCGCTGGCGGCGGCGGCTGAGCCGCGAACGACTCTGGATGCCGACCTGATGGCCGAGCGACTGCTGATGCTGGTGATGTTGGGGCAGGGGCCCGCTCGCCTGGCCGAGTCGGCGCAACGACTGGTCAAGCTGCAGCGCCCGGACGGCAGCTGGGATCTCTCCGCGGCGGCCGGAGAGGGCGCGCCCGCGCCCGCGTACTACGGCTATCACGCGACTCTGGTAGCGACCTGGGCCCTCGCCCTGCTGATAGGTACACCAACCAACCCCTAGATCCCGGTGTGCCACGCCGACACGGTCTCGCGTACCCGCGTGCTCACGGTTGTGGGCACACGCCCGCCGCAGACGGCTGAAACTACAGCCCCATGGCGGCGCGGCGACAAGGCCCCCGGGTTGCACTGCCTTCGGTAAATGCACCGAACGTCCGGTTTCTCCCTGCCGCTGTACGTGCTCGTTCTTGCCGTCCTTGCCTGCGGCTGCGCCGCCTCGGTCACCGACTCCGATTTCGAAGACGACCCCGGGATGACGCCGGGTGACGGAGATTCGACCGACGACCCGCCGGGAGGCGATGGCGACGGCGACACCACCGGTGGTGATGGCGACACGACCACCACGGGTGGCGGGGGCACCACCACGGGGGGCGACGGCGACGGCGATCCGGACGGCGACCCGCCCCCGCGCCGCGACGGATTCGTCTACGCCCACAGCAATCGGCAGCTCTACCGCATCGCCACGGACACCCTCGAGATCGAGCCGGTCGGCTCGATTCGCTTCTCCGACGGCATTAATCAAATGACGGACCTCGCCATCGACCGCGAGGGCCGCATGATCGGCATCTCGTTTCGAGAGGTCTACTCGGTGGACCCGGATACGGCCGAGGCCACGCTGCTGGCCACGCTCGACCGGGCCTTCAACGGGCTGTCCTTCGTGCCGCGGGGGCAGGGCGAGACGCTGGTCGGGACCGCGCTCGACGGCACGGTCTGGGAGGTCAACCCGGAGACCGGGGTGACCACCGAGCTCGGGGCCTTTGGCAACGACATCGGCTCGAGCGGGGACGTTGTCGGCGTGTTCGACCTGGGCACCCTGGCAACCGCGCGGCGCGACGACTGGTCGTCCGATCACCTGGTGCGGGTGGACCCGCAAACCGGCGTCGCCACCGACATTGCCGAACTTGGCGTTACCAACGTGTGGGGCCTGGGCTTTTGGAACGATCGCCTGTTCGGCTTTGCCGAGACCGGCGAGTTCATCGTTATTGACGCGGTGACCGGCGAGACGGAACTCGTGGAGAATACCGGCATCGCCTGGTGGGGCGCCGCGGTCACGACCGACGCGCCGGTCATCGTCGAGCTTCGCTAGCGCCGAGCTTCGCTAGCGCCGAGCTTCGCTAGCGCCGAGCTTCGCTAGCGTCGAGCTGAGCCAAAACCAAAACGCGCGGCCGCCGATGGCGACCGCGCGCGGAAACGGCGCCCGCTGCGGGGCTACTCGAACACGGCGGCCAGCTCGTCGATGGTCGTGCCTTCTTTTTCCTGGCGCAGCCGGTAATAGGTCACGGCGGGTAGCACGCACGAAAACGTCATCATCGCGCCCTGCAGCGTGAACATCAGGATCATCGCCGCGATGGGAGCCATGGTGCCGAAAAGGCCGATGATCAGCGCGCCGCTGAAGGTGATCGCGGTCGAGATGAGGCTCGCGACCAAAACGAGGCCCAGGATGCTCCATTTGTGGCCGAGGGTGAGCTCGTTGCTGCGCTCGAGGGTACCGACGACTCCCCGACGCTCAACGATGGCCACCGGTGCCGCCACGTAGAAGGCGAGAAACACCATAAAGCCCGGAATGATCAGCAGCAGGCTGCCCACGAAGACCGCCAGGCTCACCAGGAACGAGACGCCAAGCAGCGGCAGCAGCCGCCCGAGCGCGACCGAGAACGTCTTGCTCAGGGGAGCATGAAGCCCGCGCACGTGCTGCACGGTGCCGTAGGTGACCATGCCCGTCAGCAATACGAACAACGGCGCGAAAAGCAGGGCAACGAGGCCAACGGCAGCACTCGGTTCTTGCGACTCCGCGCTTTGGGCACCGAGGAACAAGAGGGCGAGGTACGGCAGGTAGCAAACGCCGGCCAGGGCGGTGAACATCGGCAGCTTCTTGACCCATACGCGCAGGGCCTCGCCAATGACCGATCCGATGGTGAACTGAGAATTCATTGCTTGAACCTTGGTGTCTGTGGGGGGCTCGAGGCTGCAGACTGCCAGGGACAACCGGGCCGGAACAAGAGCGCAGCGAGGTCCTGGCCCGGGATGGGCTAGTGACCTGGAACAGGCATTCGTCGGATAGCCCTGCAGTCCCCTCCACGCGCGACCGTCGTTGCTCGTCGGTCACTTGGGCCCACCAAACTCCCTTCTCGCGCCTCGCCATCACGCGGATGGGCCTCGGACAGTTCCCAACAACACCTGTTCCAGGTCACTGGCGGGCCCACCCGACAACGGGGCGTTGCGCGTCGACGCTCGATCAGTGCGCGACCGGCACCGCAACGCATGCGCCGGCCTTGCAGGCAACCCCGGCGATCGGGTCGCGACACTGCCGCTGCGGGCAGCCGTCTGCGCCCCAGCTTGCGCATTCGGCGACGGCGGTGGCCGCCCAGTCTTTGTTGAGAGCCTGGGTATTGCAGCCGCGGCAGCAGGCACCGGTCGCCTGGATCCGGTACATCTCGCGTTCGCCGACGCACTCCGAATCGGTCTGGCAGCGGCGCGCTGCCGGGATGGCTGCGCCGGGGAGCGGCCCACCGGCGCCGGGATCGGGCGGCGGAGTGCCGGGGCTCGGGGCGCCTTCGAGGTCTCGAGGCGGTCGCTGTGCGGCTGCTGGTCTTTCGGTCTTCGGTGGGGCGAGCGGCCGCGCTTGTTCGCGACGCGCAACGCCCGCGTTCGACGGCGGTGCATCGCGGCAGCCGCCGGGCGCGAGCCCCAGGGCCATCGCCATTGCCATCGCCATCGCCAAACAGGCTGGCCGGAACACCGGGCGGCTCGCCGTCAACGGGTTACTTGTCCGCCCCGGCCGGGGCGGGCGTTTGGCCCTTGGCCTCGCCGTCGTCGGCTTTGGCGTTGGCCTTGGCCTTCGAGCCGCCGCGACCGCGCAGGAGGTTCATCAGGCCGCCGCCGCCGGCCGCGCGACCGGCAAACGGCTCCCCGTACTCGAGCTGGCCAAAGCGCGCTCGCCGGCGCGCCTCGCGCTCCTTGCGCTTCTCGGCGCTCGGGTCCTTCGAGTAGTCGATGTCGAGCTCGACCAGCTTGCCCTTGCGCTTGACCGTCATCTTGAACTGCTCGCGCTCAGCGCGAATAAGCGGCAGCAGGTCCATGAGCGACTTGATGTCCTTGCCCTCGAAGCGAGCCAGGGTGTCGCCGGACCGAAAGCCGGCGTGATACGCGCTCGAGCCTTCCTTTACCTCGGTGAGTGTGAGTCCGCTCATGCGAACGCCGCTGCGTCGGTCGCCCAGGGGCGCGCTGTCGGTGCGGTCGAGCTGGCCGTCGAGGTTGGCCAGGCCCCATGCGCCGAGCGCAACCACCATGGCCGAGTGCTTCTGGTAGTCGGGACGCAGGTGCTCGAGAGTGTCGTGCTGGGTGTGGTGGGTAAAGCCGTAGTTCGCATCGCCGGACTGCCGCCAGAAAAAGCCCGGGACGCCCGCGGCGATGAACGGGCTGTGGTCGCTGCCGCCGGGCGTGAGCTGCTTGGCGAAGTAGAGGCCAAAGGGCTTCTTCTCATCGAGATCGAACACCGGCGCGAATGCCTCTTTGGCTGCCTCGGCCATCTCCGGGGTCACGTCGAGGCCCGACAAGAAGTTGGTGCCGCCGTCGTGCACGAGCACGGCGCTGATCCTGGGCATGATGTCGGGGTTGGCATCGACGTAGCTCCGCGAGCCCCAGAGCCCCTGCTCTTCGCCGCCCCAGAGCATGAAACGAATCGTGCGCCGGGGCCGGGCACCCGCGGCCATGAGCAGGCGCGCCGCCTCGAGGGTCGTGGCCACACCGGTGCCGTTGTCGATGACGCCCTGGGCACCGTCCCAGCTGTCGATGTGGCCACCGACGATCACATACTCATCGGGGAACTCGCTGCCGACGATGTCGGCGACGACGTTGTGTTGCGGCACCGGACCGCGGAAGAATCGATTGTCGATGGAGAACTCGAGCTCGACCGACTCGCCGGCCTCGATGCGCGACAGAATCTCCTTGTGCTGGTCGCTGCGCAACCGCACGTCGACCAGGCTCGGGATCGCTCCCCAGTCGATGCGAAAGTCGCCCGAGGTGTGGACGAGCTTGCCGCTCTTGTCCCGGTCCGGCCGCACGGTGCCGGCGATCTGGGCGTCGACGAGCGCGGCGTCGATCTTGTCCTTGACGCTGCTGTCGAGCTCCTTGACGGCCGGTGTGTAGAGGACCCAGGCGCCCTTCAGGGTGTCTTCGAGCTTTGCGACCGCCTTGACGCTCGTGGGATACGCGATGGCGGCGGCGCGGTGTGGGCCGACGATTCCCGGGCTCCAGGCGGGGGTGATGAAGTCGAGGTCCATGGGCTCGGGGGCGACCATGCGGCCCCACCAGGGGCCGCGGTCGAAGCCCACCGGTACATCGCCCCAGCGCTCGAGGCGCGCCTCGAGGCCAAAACCTTCGAACTGGTCGCGGGCCCAGCGCTCGGCTTCCATCAGGGCATGGGAACCGGTGAGGCGCGGGCCGAACTTCTCGGTCATCTCGCGCAGCAGCGGGTTGACGCGCGAGTCGGTGCGCCCGAGCTCGACGATGCGGACAACGACGGGGTCGTCGGACTCGATGGTCGGCGCCGGAGTCGGCGCGGCGGCCACGTCGTTGGGTGAGGCGGCGCCGGGCGCCGGCGTTGCCGCCGGGGTTGGGGCGGTTGCCGCGGCGCAGCCTGCCGCCAGCAACCCGGCGAGGGAAACGAGAAGAACCCGGAGAGTCGCGCGCTTCATGGCCGCGACTATGGCCCGAACCGCCGGCGGGAGGTGCCCGCGCGTGAGTGCCAGTTGGTCGATGTTGGAACTGGCGCATCAAGGCGTACAGGGACCCGAGGAGCCGAAGATTGGGCTTGCGCTCGAATAGTGAATCAGCTATTCACTATTCAGACATGCCGCAGACGCTCAAGAACGAGGTGCGCGAGCGCATCGTGCGCGGGGCCGAAACCGTGTTCGCCGAGCGCGGCTACCGCAGCGCGAGCGTGGCGCAAATCGCGGCTGCGGCTGGCCTGTCTACGGGCAACGTCTATCGCTATTTCGCCGGCAAGCGAGCGCTGTTCGAGAGTGTGGTCGACCCCGAATTCGTTCGCGAATTCGACCGCCGCCTCGACCGCCGCGTGGGCGAACTTGCGAACACCGATCTGATCAACCTGGGGCCCGAGGCGCGGGCGGCCGACCTGGCCATGCTGCGCTTTTGGTTCGAGCACCGACTGCGCGTGGTGGTCTTGCTCGACCGCGCCGACGGATCGCCGTACGAGGGCTTTGGCGAGCGCTTCGTCGCCCGACTCGTCGAGCTCGCGACCGGGCAGCTCGAGCGCCAGACCGGGGCGCCTTTGCCCGATGCGGCTCGCCTGATGCTGGAGCCCATCTTTCAGACATCGCGCCGCTCGGTGGTGGCGATTTTGCAAACGTACGAAACCGAACGCGAGCTGTTCACCGCGTTCGAGGCGTTTCGAAGCTTTCAGCTCGCAGGCCTTGCGGGTTTTCAGCGCTGGGTGACGCAACAAGGAGACCGCGATGAGTGAAGAATTCTGGAGACTCGACGCAACGGCTCAATCCCAGCTCGTGCGCTCGAAGTCGGTGTCTGCCACCGAGCTGGTGTCGGCGGCATTGGAGCGAATCGCGGCCCTGGACCCGCGGCTCGGCAGCATCGTGGGGGCCGATGCCGAGCGCGCTCTCGCCCAGGCTGCCCGGCCCGGCGACGGGGTCTTTGCCGGCGTGCCCTTCATTGCCAAGGACCTGCTCGCCCAGCCCGGGCTGCGGTGCGCGTTTGGCTCGCGCTTGTTTGCCGGGTTCACGCTCCCCGAGGCATCGCCTTACGCGCATGCCATCGACGCGGCCGGACTCATCACCCTCGGCAAGGGCAAGACCTCGGAGCTCGGGCTGCTGGGCAGCACCGAGACGCTGCTCGACGGTCTCACACGAAACCCGTGGGACCTCGACCGGTCCGCCGGCGGCTCATCGGGCGGTTCCGCGGCCGCGGTGGCTGCCGGACTGGTGCCGATCGCCCACGCCAGCGACGGCGGCGGCTCGATCCGCATTCCAGCCGCGCTGTGCGGCTTGTTTGGCTTTAAGCCGAGCCGAGGCAGATGTCTTCCAGCGCTGCCGCCGAGCGACCTGCCCGAGTTCGTCATCGACCACTGTGTGACCCGCTCGGTGCGGGACAGCGCGCGGTTTCTCGAGGCCACCGAAGACCGGTCTGGGCGGCGCCACGAGCCGATTGGCTTTGTTGCCCCCGGCGACCTGGACCCGTTGCGCATCGGGTTCTATTCGCGGACGCTCATGGGGGCGCCCGGGGCCGACGGGGGCCGCGCGGCGGTCGAGTCCGCCGCCGCGTTGTGCGGGGCCCTGGGCCACCGGGTCCAGGAGTGCGAGCCGCCGCCGGCGATGGGCGAGGGCATTTCGATGGCGTTCTTCACCGTCGCCGGTGCGTCCATCGAGCGACTTGTCGGCCTGATGAGCGACATGCGCGGTGCGCCCGTGGGAGAAGACGAACTGGAACCGTTCACCTGGGCGACGCTGCGCTGGTACCAGGGGCTCGCCGAAGGCGCGCTCGATCGAGCCCACGCCATCGTCGCCGACGTCGCCGAGTCCATGCGGCAGTTCCTCGATGGTTGGGACGTCGTTTTGTGCCCGACCGTCGGCGTCGATACCCCCGAGCTTGGTTTTCTGGCGCCGACTCTGCCGCGGGAGACGCTCTTGCGTCGCACCGAAGCCCTGGCCGGCTACACCCCGGTGCACAACATGGTCGGCGCCCCCGCGATGACCGTGCCGCTGGTTCACCAGGATGGTCTCCCCGTTGGCTGCCAGTTCGCCGCGCCGGCTGGCCGCGATGCGACGTTGCTGGCCCTGGCGTACCAGCTCGAAGAGGCGGCGCCCTGGGCCGACCGCTGGCCCGCGTTCGCAACGGCCGACTAGGCGCGCGTTTTCGATCGCACCCGCGCGCCGGAGCAGCCGCGACGAATCTGGCTTCGCCATGGCGGCAACCCGGGCCGCGTGCTGCCGCCGACGCAATCGCGAAGATTTCTCAGTTCTCGTCTCGTCCACTATTGACTGGTGGGGCTCTCTTGCGGTTTCTGATTCGTGCTCCAGGAAACCCCCAAGGGAGAGCTTGTATGAAGCGCACCTGTGCCCAGTTCGCGATCGCCCTCGTCGCGATTACCGCAGTAAATGCAGTGACTTTGCCCGTCCGTGCGGACGGAGAGACGCTCTACGACCCGGCCGTTTGTGGCGGTCCCGATGGGACCGTGGCCCCGACGTTCACCAAGGTGCCGGACTTCGGCTACCTGCTCGGCGCCATCGCCCAGTACGCAGCCAACCCGACCCAGCTTTTCGTCGCGCCGCCCGCGGATCTCGATCCGTGGACCAACTGGTGGCTCGAAGAAGACATCCGCGACCAGCTCGCCAAGCTCGCGGTGATGCGCGGCATCCTCGACAAGTTCAATCTTTGGGACACCTACGTTGGCTGGTTTCCCCCGGCGGCGTGTGCCGGTGACGCCGAGACGGTTCGCACCCTCGACGGCACGTGCAACGACCTGGTGCGTCCGTTCATGGGAGCCAGGGGCGCTCGGTTCGGCCGCAACATTCTGCCGCTGCAGCCGGCGGCCTTCCCGGACCCGACGACGATGTTGTCGCCGAATCCGCGCGAAGTGAGTCGCCAGCTCTTCGCTCGCGACGAGGGGTTCAAGGAGGTGCCGTTTCTCAACCTGCTGGCGGCGGCCTGGATTCAGTTTCAGATTCACGACTGGTTCAACCACGAGCTCGACCCCACCGGCCTGTGGCAGATTCCCCTCGCCGACGACGATCCGTTTCGCGAGGACCAGGAGTTCCTGTACGTCAAAAAGACGCTGCCGGATCCGACGCGCCTGGCCCACGAGGCGGTATTGCCGCCGACGTACCAGAACGAGGTGACCCACTGGTGGGACGGCTCGCAGATCTACGGCAGCGACGCCGAGACCGCTGCCGAGCTGCGCAAGAACCGTCGGGGGGTAACCGTGCCCGGCGGCAAGCTGGCGATGAACCGCCGCGGCATGCTGCCCAAGGAGCCCGACGGGTTCGAAAAGACCGGCTTTCGCGACAACTGGTGGGTTGGTCTTGGCCTCATGCACAATCTGTTCGCGCTCGAGCACAACGCCATTGCCGAGATGCTCGCCGACGAGTATCCGGCTATGTCGGACGACGAGATCTTTGACAAGGCGCGCATGATCAACGCCGCCGTGATCGTCAAGATCCACACCATCGAGTGGACGCCGGCCATTTTGCCGAACCCCGCCCTCGAAGCGGGCATGAACGCCAACTGGGAAGGCCTGAACCAGTACTTCGACCCGCCCCTCGAGCCCACCGAGATTCCGCCGTCGCTGTCGTCGGTGGTCGATGGCGTGGCCGGCAACGCGCGGGACCTCAAGGTCTACCCGACCAGCGCCGAGCTACAGGCCCAGGGCGTTCCCGCCGGCCAGGCCGATCAGATCGCGGCGGTGTTTGCCGGCGACGTGCCGTACTCGCTCACCGAGGAGTTCGTGTCCGTCTACCGCATGCACACCCTGCTGCCGGACGTCGTCAAACTGTGGCGCTACAACCATCGCAAGGACCGCTACCAGCGGCGCGGGGTGGCGCCGTTGAACGCGACCCGCGATGCCCGAGCGCGGCGACTGCAGGAGCGGCTGGGCCTGTCGGACCTTCTGTACTCGTTCGGCGTCGAGCACCCGGGGCAGATCGTGTTGCAGAACTACCCGCGCCTGCTGCAGAACCTGAAGATCAAGCTGCCTGTCATCGGCAAGGTCAACCTCGACATCGGCGCCATCGACGTGCTGCGCGATCGCGAGCGCGGCGTGCCCCGCTACAACGAGTTTCGCCGCCAGCTGCGCCTGCCTCCCATCGCGAGCATCGATCAGCTCACGCCCGACCCCGAGCTGCGCGCCAAGCTCAAGGACGTCTACGGCGACGACGCCGGGGCCATCGAGCGCGTCGACGCTCTCGTCGGTACCCTGGCCGAGGGCACGCGACCGCTCTGCTACGGCTTCGGTGAGACGCTGTTCCAGGTCTTCACGGTCATGGCGACGCGCCGCATTCAGGCCGACCGGTTCTACACCGACGACTTCACCCCGGCGGTCTACACCGAGGCCGGCATGGATTGGATTCGCGACGCCACCATGAAGGGCGTGCTGCTGCGGCACTTTCCCGAGCTCGGTCCGGCCGGCCTCGACAACGTGACCAACGCCTTTTACCCCTGGGACCAGGCGGCCGCGAACTAGGGCCTGTCCCCGGTCAACTGCGCGTTCCACCCACGAGCCGGCCGTCGCCCCTGCCCGGGCGATGGGCCGGCTCTTTTCGTTGTCGCGTGATGGTGGCGACGCAGGGCCGCTACTCGAAGGTCTTTTCGAGGTCGGCGAGGATGGTCTCGGCTTCGCTGGCCGCGGACAGGCCTTTGACCAGGGCCCCGGTGAAGAGGATCTTGACGATGATGCCGTTGAACAGCGACGTCGGGTCGTCGATCGCGTTGAACAGTTGAATACCCCAGAAGACGACCAGGCCGAGGATCAGGCACAGACGTGGTTTCTTGGGCACGAACAGGGCCAGGGTCGCAAAGATGACGAAGACCACGCCGCTCACGATCAAGCCGAATGTGCGCGCCTCGGGGCCGAGGTCGTCGAAACTGCCGCTGTAGATGAACGCGACGTCGACGATGAACATGAGGGCGCCGACGCCCAGCAGCCAGAGCCGGGCGCTCTTGATGCGCGAGCGGGCCGCTTCTTCTCCGGAGACTCGGTCGAACATGAGCCGACGGTACTCGCCGGAAACCGCTTCCGGCGAGCGCTTTCCCCAGGGATGACCGGGGACTAGCCCGTATTGGGCTAGCCCCCCTGCGGTGTCGCCTACCGCGTTAGCCGGTTCGCGCCGGGCGCGAACGTCGTGCCGTTTTGCGGCAGCACGTAAATGCGCAATCGCCGGGTTGAGAACGTGCCGGCGTTGGAGGTGTTGGTGTAGTCGAAGGGGGCGGCCGCCCGGGGGCCGATACCAACCTCGTTGGTCGACGCCACGGTCCAGCGGTTGAAGGCCATCTCGGTGCGCGAGCCCCGGTGAATCTGCATGGAACCGAACCCGTCTGCCGTTGGGCCAATTTCGTCGTCGGTGTCGTAGACGCCGTCGCCGCCGGGCGAATAGTTGAAGTGCCAGAACTCGATGTTGCCGCCCTGGCCGTCGACCTCGACCACGTTGCTCGAGTTGCTGCGCAGGGTGAGGCCGGTGATGTTCGTGTCGTAGACCCAGTCGACGGGCACGCCGATCTCGGTCGCGTCGTCGCCGCTCACGTCGTTGAACTCGGCCCAGATGTACTCGTCGTCGAGCTCGAGCAGGTAGCCGATCTTGCTGTAGGCGCCGACGATTCCCGAGTTGTCTACGGCGTAGGGGACATCGGCGAGCACGTTCCATTCGCCGGTGACAGGAATGTCGAGGTCGTAGACCAGCGCCCAGTCCGCGATGTCGTACGAGCAGTCGCTGCCGACGGTATCGACGTCGCAGCACAGTCGGTCGCTGCTGGTTGTGCCGGACACCTCCACGACGTCGTCGCCGCACTCGGACCAGAGGGTGCACTCCGGTGCGTTGCTGACGTCGGTGAATTCGCCGACGCCGCAGCTTCGGCACGTCCGATCCGCCGTGGCGGTACCCGACGCTGCCACCTCCTGCCCGGGCTGGCAGTCGGTCCACGCGACGCACGCGGTGTTGGCGGTGTCAGAGTAGGTGCCGGTGGCGCACGCGGCGCAGGTTCGGTCGGTGCTGGCGGTCGGAACGTTGCTCGGCTCGTTTCCGGGGCTGCAGTCGGTCCACGTCAGGCACGCGCCGGTTCCGCCGGGGGAGAATGTACCGGTGGCGCAGGCGGCGCAGCTCCGATCGGTCGAAGCATCCGGCACGTTGGTGGCGCCCTCGCCGGCGGCGCACAGCGACCAGGCGACGCAGTCGTCGGTGCCGCCGGCCGAGTAGGTGCCGGTGTCGCACCCGTCGCAGGTCCGGTCCTCGGTCGCCGTCGGTGTGTTCGAAGGTTCGGTTCCGGCTGCGCACAGCGACCAGGCGACACAGGCATCGGCACCGCCGGCAGAGAACGTGCCGTCGGCGCAGGCGGCGCACTCGCGGTCGGACGAAGCGGTTGGCTCGCTCACAACGCCTTCGCCGGGCGCGCACGTCGACCAGGCGACGCACTCGTCGGTTCCTCCGGCCGAAAAGGTTCCGACGGCGCAGGCATCACACTGGCGGTCTTGCGTGGCGCTCGGCGTGTTGGCCGGCTCGGTTCCGGCAGCGCAGGCGCTGTAGGGCGCGCAGTCGTCGGTGCCGCCGACCGAGAACTGGCCGTCGGCGCAGGCCGCGCAGGCGCGGTCTTGCGTGGCGCTCGGCGTGTTCGATGGCTCGGAACCCGCATCGCAGTCCGACCAGGCGACGCACTCGGTGCCGTCGGCACTGAAGGTGCCGTCGTCGCAGGCGACGCAGGCGCCGGCCTGAGGTTCAGTGCCCGCGGCGCAGTCCACGGGCGTGTCGGGTGGATCGGGCGCGTCGGAGCCGGAGTCGGAACACGCTGCGAGCACGCACAACAAAGTCAACGAAACGATTCTCATGTAAGTCCCCCACTACCCGCGTCCGAACGTTTGGACGGGGATCCCAGGCTACGGGGGCAGTCGCGCGGCGACCTCCCACGCGCCTCTCACGGGCAGCGGCTATCGCTTCGACGAGCGCAGCGCTTCGTCGAGGGTCGTATCCCACGCGCGTTCGGCGTCGCCGACGAAGCTGGTTGCGTTCGCGTCGAGGGCGCCGAGATGCCAGCGGCGCACAGACCCGTCCCAGCTAGCGCTAAACAGGTCCTTGCCGGCGAAGCGAACGTGAGAGACGCGCTCGTCGTGCGCTTTCCACGCGGCGGTGAGTACCTGTGTTTCCATCGACCACACGTAGACGTCTCCGCCGATACCGCCCGCTGCGATGAAGCGGCCGTCGGGCGACGTCGCAACGTCGAGGAGCCGCCGCGAGTTTGACGGCAGGTCGAGCCAGCCCGCCTCCGTTTTGACTCGGACCGCCGTGCGCCCCGCGATGACGAGTTCGCCGCCGGGCAGACCGGCCACGCCGCTGGCGGTGTCGGAGTGGGTGACTCGCACAGGCGCCGGCTGGCCCGGCGTGTGTCGATAGATGGAACCGGTGCGCGACAGAAGCCAGGCGACCGACCCCTGCAGCGACAGGTCGACGACGTCGTCGTGCCCCATGTACTCGCGGTGGACATCGCCGCTCAGTCGCGACAGCCCGCTGCTGTAGGGCGCCGCTACGAGCTCGCCGCTGTTCGTGTGTTGGAGGCGGCGAATCCCCTGGCGAAACGGCTCCGATGGCAAGGGGGCGAGGGTGGGGATGGTGCGACGGCTCAGTCCGGGCACCTCGGCCTGAGCGACCGCGAGAGACTGACCGTCGGGGGCAAAACTCACCGCCTTGAGTACGTGCGACGCGATGGCGCGCTGGTGATGGCGCTCGCCGTCGAGCGACCACAGAGATAGCGTGCCGTCGCCGCGGGCGGCGGCGACCCATCCGGTCTGCAGGCTCACGTCCATGCCGCTGAGGCCCGAGGGCGACTGGAAGCGATGGGCCGGGGCATCGCGTCCCGGCAGCAGCCAGCGGTGGGCGCGTCCGCCGTGGATGGACGCGAGCTCGCCGGCCCACGACACGGCGTCGACGGTGTTGCGCGGCAAGGCGACCGTTTGAACGCCTCGGGCAATGTCGACGAGCCGGGCTCCGCCCGCGGTCGGCAAGGCGAGAACCTGTCGATCCAGGTACTGCAGTTCTGCGGGGCCTTCGGCGAGCTCGGCGGGCCCCGAAACCGCTGAGGTCGCAAGCTCGATTTCGACGGCGATGCCCTTGATGTTGGCCACCGTCAGTCGCGATTCGTCGCTCGAGATGGCCATGCGGTGGGGCGGGGCTGCGCGGTCGTCAAAGGGGGTCGTCCAGCGACCGACCTGGCGCCCGCTGGTCGCGTCGAACCCGAAGGCCCATCCGCTTCCCTCGCAGGCGACGAAGATGCGCGACTGTCCCACGACCAGCGACCCGACGCGGTCGTCTTCGCACGGTCGGACCTGGTTTCGCGCGCCGTCGGTCTCCAGGTCGGCCCAGACAACGCGCCGGCCATCCGAGGCGGCCACTCGACGCCCGAGCGGTCCCATGCGCAGGCCGACGTGGTTGCGGACGACGAATTCGCCGAAGCTTCTCCGCGCGCCGTCGGGCTCGATGGCCACAAGCGTGTATTCGCGATCGAGGATGGCGACTCGACCGGCGCGGGTCGCGAGACTTCGAACGGTGGTTTCCAGCTCCCACAGGGGCGCGTCGTCGCTTAGCCGGTACAGCGTCACGGAGCCCCGGTTGCGGCACACGTAGTGGCTGCCGCCGGAAAGCAAGTACTGGGCACAGCCCGGGACGAGCTCGGTGGTTCGTACCGACCGGGGACGCGCGTGAGAGCGTGCGGCCACCATCACCCCGCGCGCCTTGGGGGAGTCACCCAGCGACAGGCTGTGGGCGGCGACGACCTCGGCCTCGGGTACGTTGCCGTTGCGGTAGAGCGCATCCGCTTGCTCGGCGAGGGCCCACTTGAGAGTTTGGCTCTGGTCTTCGAGGGCGCGGACCGCCTCGGCCTCGGCAACGCGGGCGCGGTTTCGCTGGCTGCGGATTCGGTCGAGGCCAACGATGGCGAGGGCGACGAGCAAAAGAGCCGACAGACCGGCCACCACCAGCGGGCCCCGCCAGGCCCGGGCAAAGCGCTGCAGGGTTTCCCACGACGAGTAGTCGTGGGTCGCCACGCGTCGGCCATCGAGAAAATCCTCGAGGTCGCGCGACAGCTCGGCGGCGGACGGGTAGCGTTTCGCGACCGTTCGGGCCGTCGCTTTGCGCAAGATGCTGGTGAGGGCGCGGTCGCAATCGTCGATGCTGTCCGTGGCCACCAGGATCTCTTCGAGGACTTTGCCCAGGCTGTAGGTGTCGCTGGCCGGGCTTACCGCTCGTTCCGGTGCGATGTACCCCGCGGTTCCGGCGGGGGGCGGCGCCGCTCGTGCCGTTGTCGCGGGCGACCATTGATCGAGGTCGACGGCGAGGCCCCAGTCCACGACGTGGGTTTCGCCGAAGGCGCCCAGCATGATGTTGGCCGGTTTCAAGTCGCGGTGCACCACTCGATAGCTGTGTGCGAAGGCCATCGCCTGGCAGGCGGATAGAAAGTGGCGCAGCAGAACCGGCAGGGACTGTTCGGCGTCGTCCAGGGCCGCCGCCAGGCTCTGCCCGCGCAGAAGCCTCATGGTGTAGAACACGCGGCCCTCGTCGTCGGTGCCGCTGTCGTACAGGGGCACGATGCCCGGGTGCTCCAGCCGGGCGGTGATGGACGCCTCTCGGGCCAGCCGCTGCGGGTCGATGTCGCGGCGCGCTCGCTTGAGGGCGATCTCCCGGGCGAGCTTCGAGTCCCACGCGGCGAAAACCTCGCCCATGCCGCCGGCGCCGAGTTCGTCGCTGATGCGGTAACGCTCGCGGCTCGGCGGCGATACGTCGCCGGCTACAGGGGCTTCGGTGCCGGGTTCGCTCCAACCCCCGCGGGAGTCGGCGGTCAAGAACGGTCCTCCACGCGATCGCTCGGGCGCAGCACCAGCTGCACGTAGCCGCCGCCGTCGGCTCGAATCAGATCGCCGCGCACGTCGTGCTTCTTGAGGCGGGTGCGCAGGCGTCCCAGCGATACGTCCCACCGGTGCCGCAGTTCTTCCGTTGTAGAGGCGGCCCCCCAGACCTCGCGAGCGGCGAGCTCCCAGTGCACCGGACCATCGAACGCGACCAGCTCCGAAAGAATACGCGCTCCCACCCCGCCGACGACCAGAGTCGGGCGCGTCTGCCGGTGAATCTCGACCGAGTCGAAGTGGGTCACCAGGTGCAGCGGGCAGTCAATGGCGTCGGCGCCCGCGGTCGTGGGCAGGCCGAGCAGGCTGGCGCCCACGGTGACGAACGACAGGACCTCGGTGCCGAGGGAGACGGTGGTGCCGGGCTCGAGCTGGCGCGCCGGCTCGTGGGTGGCGCGATACTGCCAGCCGCGTCCCGACCACCAGACGTGTGCGTCGGCCTCGGGCGAAAAGCGCGCCTCGACTCGGGGGGGCGTGGTCGCGAACAGACTCGCGACCGGCGGGAGTACCCGGGTTCCCAGGGTTGGGCCGCGCAGGGCTGCGACCTCGTCGCCCTGCTTGAGGTCGGCGACGGTCAGGGTGACGCCGTTGGCCAGGGACACCTCGAGGCCGACCGACAGGGGGACTTCGGACACCGGGTCGCCGTTGACCGCGAGTAGTCGGCGGAGGGAAAGCAGCCAAAGCCTGCCGCGCCGGTAGCTGAGCAGGGCGTGAGCCTCGGACACGGAGGGCTCGGCGATGCACAGGTTGGCGCGGTCGAGGCGGCCGATTAGGTCGCCGGGGTAAAGGACGTATCGATTGTCGCGAAACTCCAGGTGGGCGCAGACCTTCACTGGTTCGACAATACTAGAAGTCCGCGACAGGGCTGCAGAGGCGGCCAGCGGTGGGCGGGACGCGCGTTTCGCGGTCGGGCGCACCTCACACAGATCTCACAGGCGGACTTGGCGAGCTGCCGGGCGCCGGGCGCCGGGCGTCGGGATGCTGGGGAAGGACTTGTTGAGTGGAGCGGGGCTGCGCAATGGGGGCCGTCCGTGCTCAGGCATACGGTCCGCCGACCGCGGGCTTTTTGCGCAGGGCTCCGTGCCGAGCATGAACCTCAGCGCGTGCGGTCCGAACTGCGCGCGGACAGCCCCCATTGTCTCCGCCCCTCGGCCTTGGGCCTGGTCTTGCGGCCACGGGGGGATGGGGGGATTGCTGTCGGTGCCGGCCCGTGGGCCGGCAGTTTGTTGTTAGTGGTCGCCGGGCGCGGCGGTTTTCGAACCACCCGAACCTCATCTTGTGAGCCCGCGGCCAAGAGCCCAGCCGTACTGCTTTGTGGTGCGAGCCGGCCACGACCGCTTTTTCATGTGCACAGGTCACAGCATGGATGCGCGGTCTACGCCCGACGCTGGCCGAGCCGGCCGAATCTATACGAAGGGGTTGGGCCTTCGCCCGACATAGGCCGAGCCGGCCGCAGCCACACGATGGCTTTACGGTCTACGCCCGACGTCGGCGGCCGAGCCGGCCGCAGCCACACGATGGCTTTACGGTCTACGCCCGACGTGGGCGGCCGAGCCGGCTGTAGCCACACGACGGCCTTACGGTCTACGCCCGACGTGGGCGGCCGAGCCGGCCGTAGCCACACGACGGCCTTACGGTCTACGCCCGACGTCGGCGGCCGAGCCGGCCGTAGCCACACGATGGCCTTGCGGTCTACGCCCGACGTCGGCGGCCGAGCCGGCCGTAGCCACACGACGGCCTTACGGTCTACGCCCAACGTCGGCGGCCGAGCGGGCCGTAGCCACACGATGGCCTTACGGTCTACGCCCGACGTGGGCGGCCGAGCCGGCCGTAGCCACACGACGGCCTTACGGTCTACGCCCGACGTCGGCGGCCGCTCCGCCCTTACAAGGATCTGCCGGCCACGGGCCGGCACCGACAGAAGTCCCCCACCCCCCCACGACCGGGCGCGCCGAGTCCGGCGCCGAGGGGCGAAGCGATGGGGGCTGTCCGCGCGCAGTTCGGACCGCACGCTCCAGACTCGACGCTCGGCACGGAGTCCTGCGCCAAACGCCCGGCGGTCGGCGGACCGTATGCTTGAGCACGGATAGCCCCCATCGCGTAGCCCCGTCCCACCGTCCGTCCTTCCACGAGCCCGAGAAAAGCCCGGGCCCGAGCCGCTAGTGCTCGGTTGGCCCGCGGGTGGCCTTCTGGCACGTCGGGCACCAGTAGGTGCTGCGCGCCTGGTCGCCCTGATGATCCATATCGACGTGCGTGCCGCAAACCAGGCACCGCTGATGAATTCGGCCGTAGACCCACAACCGCGGATCGAGCCGGCGATCGGCGCTGCGCCGCATGGTCAGTTCGACCGTGACCCGGCGCCCCGGGCGCACGTTGGCCCGCATTAGCTCGCCGGCCTTGGCGTACAGCGAGCGAAGCCGCTCGTCGTCGATGAAGCGCGTCTTCATCCACGGGTGAATGCGCTTGATGAACAGCACTTCACTCTTGAACACGTTGCCGATGCCGGAAGCGACGCTCTGGTCCAGCAAAAGCTCGCCGATGGCGCGGTCGCCGTTGCCCGCGGCGCGCGCCCGTCGCAAAACCTCGTCGAGGTCTGGCTCGGGGCGCAGCAGGTCGGGGCCGAGCTCGCGAACCGCCCGTTCGAGATCGGAGCGCCGGACGAGCTCGGCGTGTCGCGCGCTGGTGCAGACGTACGCCAGGTCTGCCGTGGCCAACAAGACCGAGGCGTGCAGCGCCGCGGGGCGGCGGGTGTTGTTGCTGTAGCGCCGCCAGCGTCCCTTCATGCCCAGGTGCACGCGCAGTCCCCAGTTTCCCGAGAAGCGAACGAGCAGGTGTTTGCCAACCGCTTCGATGGACTCGATGGTTTCGCCCTTGACCGCATCGACCGCGCCGCGGTTGCGCAAGCGCAGCTGCTCGACCCGCTTGCCGATCAGAGTCGGCTGCATCGCTCGCGCGATCTTGTGGATGGTGTCGCCCTCGGGCATTCGAGATCTCGTTGCTACAACGTAAACAGGGCTCGACGCAAAGCCCCCCAGACTGTCACCTTATATTCGAGGCGTGACGAAAAGTGGCGACGAGGTTCCTCGCCGGCGCCGTCATCGCCTGACGTCGAGCTCCAAACCTTTGTAATTGGGGCGGAACGAGGCGCGCAACAACTCCTCTTCGCGCCCGGACTCGGCGACAGAACGGCCGTCGATGGTCTCGAGAAACAGCGTTTTTCCGCGCTTGCGGGCCGCAACGGCGCGCAGTTGTCGCGCTGCCGCGACCAGTCGGTTGCCGTCGTCGGCCGCCGGAAACGTGGTCAGGCTCTTGCCCGAGGCGCTCAGGTAGAGAACCGGGGCACCGGCCACCAGCACGACAACGGCGCCCGGCACCCGCCGGGGCGTCTGAACGTCGTCGCCGCGCACGGGCCAGGGCAGAAGCCAGCCGAACGGATTTGCCGGATCGACGGCGGACAGCAGCGTGACATGTTCGTCGAGTGGGTCTTGTTCACCCGGCTCGTCGATCGCGCGGCCGCCCAGGTCTTCGAGCTGCGGCGGTTCGCGAACGCCGCGCAGCCGATCCACCGCGCCGGGAAACGCAAACTGCGCGCCGCCGAGCCCCTCGACGAAGTAACCGCGCCGAACCTTGCCCGCTTCCTCCATGGCGCGCAGCACCTGGTAGGTCGCCGAGAATCCGCCGGTAACGGGTTCGAGGTCGGCGACTTCGCGCGCGACGACGCCGTGGCGCTCGAGCAGCTTGATCGCGCGGGCGTGGGCGCGCTCGGTGGCCGTGGCCGGTCCGTCCGGGCCCTGGGACTCGGCGAGCAGGTCCGAGACCAGCGACCACCGGCCGCCCGCGGCGCGCAACACGGCCCGCGAACGCTGCCGCGCGCTTTTTCCGGTGACGGGGCCAATTGCGCGCAGCGGTCCAAACGTGTCGTTGGTGACCAGGCCCGCCCACACCAGGTCCCACAGCGCCTCGAGCACGTCCTCGCTGCGCGCCGCCGGGCACGCCTGGGTTAGCCCGGCGAAGAACTGGGCGCCCCGCTGGGTCAGTCGGTCGAGCAGCGTGCGCTGTACATCGTCGAGGTTGTCGGGTGGCTCTGGCGGCTCGACCAGGGACGACACGCGGTCGCGACGGTACAGCGCGACCTTGCCGTCGCGAGCGCCAAGAGCGCCGTTGCCCACCCAGACGAGCCAGCCCATTGCGCCGAGCTCGTCGAGCATAAGCGGCTTGAAGTTCTTGACCCGCGCCGGAAGAATCGTCGACTCGAGCTCGGCGTAGGAAAGCGGCATGCCCTCGAGTTGCGCGATGACTTCCATGAGCCGCGCCTGACCGGGGACCGGCCTGTCGATGCCGTGCCACGCCGGCAAGAAGCGGCCCATGGCATCGGGCTCGACCGGCGCGACTTCGTTGTGCAGGGCGGCCAGGGTGCGGCGCTTGATCCGCCGAAGCACATCCGGGTGACACCACTCGGCGCCGCTGCCATCCGGGCGAAACTCGCCGTGCAGCAGCTCTTCGGTGGCGTCCAGGTGCCGCAGCACCGGTTCCAGCTGAGCGACGACCAGCCCGTAGCGCTCGGCGAGAGCGCGGGTGACGAACGGACCGCGCGTTCGCGCGTAGCGCAAGATGATGGTCTCGAGGGCGCGCTCGGTTGGCTCGAGAAACGCAGCCGGTACGCCGACGGGGGGCGCCGCCCCGAGGGCATCGCGGTACAGGGCCACGTCTTCGACGGCGACGCGGCGCGGTTCGCCGCCAATGCGCATGGTCACCACCCGACGCGTTCGCTCCAGGGTTTGCAGCATGTCGCCCGGGTCGCCCTCGCAGCGCTGGCCGATTTCCTCGTCGGAAAGGTCGCCGAGGCGGCGCACAAGATCGTGCACGGCGTCGGCGTGGCGGGCCCGCCGCTCGTCGGTGAGACACTGCAGCTCTCGCTCGAGGTCGGCGATGACATCGGCGTCGAGCAGGTCGCGCAGCTGCTCTTCGCCGAGCAGCTCGCGCAAAAGGCGCCGGTCGAGGGACAGCGCCTGGGCCTTGCGCTCGGCCAGGGGCGAGTCGCCCTCGTACAGATACGTGGACACGTACGCGAACACGAGCGAGCGCGCGAACGGCGACGGCGACGAGGTCTCGGCGCTCTCGATGCGGACCTCGCGCGATTCGATGGCGCGCAGCAGCTCGATGAGGGCCGGCACGTCGAACACGTCCTGCAGGCACGAGCGATACGTTTCCATGATGACGGGAAACGACGGAAACTGCCGCGCGACCGCCAGGAGCTCTTGCGACTTGAGCCGCTGGACCCACAGCGGCGTGCGCTGGTTGGGTCGCCGCCTGGGCAACAGCAGCGACCGCGCCGCATTCTCGCGAAACTGGCCCGCGAACAGGGCCGAGCCCCCGAGCTGGTCCAACAGCAGGTCCTCGACCTCGTCGGCGGTGGGCACGAGGGAGCCCGGCGCCGGCAGCTCGTCGGTGTCGACGAAGCGAAGGACGATGCCGTCGTCGCTCCACATGGTCTGAATCTCGAACCCCGTCGCCGCCGACAGCTTGGCCTCCAGCGCCAGCGCCCAGGGCGCGTGCACCCGGGCGCCAAACGGCGTGAGAATGCAGACGCGCCAGTCGCCGAGCTCGTCGCGAAAGTGCTCGATGGTGATGGCCTTGTCGGTCGGCAGAGTGCCCGTGGCCTCGCGCTGTTCTTCGATGTAGGCGAGCAGGTTCTCGGCGGCCAGCGCGTCGAGCTTGAGCGAGCCCTGCAGGTACTGCTTGGCCGACGCGCGCGACGTGTCGAGCTTGTCGCCCAGGCCGCGGACCATAGCGCCCATGGCGCGGCCCAGCTCGAGAGGGCGCCCGGGCCCTTCACCGCGCCAGAAGGGCAGCTTGCCCGCCTCGCCAGGAGCCGGCGATACCACCACGCGGTCGCGGGTGATGCGCTCGACCTTCCACGTGGTGGCGCCCAGGGTAACCACCTGGCCGGGCACGGTCTCGTGCACCATCTCCTCGTCGAGCTCGCCGACCCGGGGGCCGCTGTCGTCGCCGAGGTGCACGGCGTACGTGCCGCGGTCGGGAATGGTGCCGCCGTTGACGAGCGAGAGCATCTTGGCTCCGCGCCGCGGCGTGAGCTCGTCTTTTTCCCGATCCCACACGATGCGCGGCCGAAGGTCGGCAAAGGCGTGCGACGGGTAGCGCCCGGCCAGCATGTCGAGCACGCCGATCAAGGCCTCTTTGGGCAGCTCGCGAAAGTTGGCGGCGCGGCCGACAACCCGGCCAAGGGCGTCGACGTCCCAGGTGTCGACGGACACCATCGCGACGACCTGCTGGGCCAGGACGTCCAGCGGGTTGCGCGGCGGCGCGATGGCCTCCAGGTCGCCGCGCGCCATGCGGTCGGCCACGACCGCGGCCTCAAGCAGGTCGCCGCGGTGCTTGGGAAACAGGCGCCCCTTGCTCATCTCGCCCACGCCGTGACCGGCCCGGCCAATGCGCTGCAGGCCCCGGGCCGTGGAGTGCGGCGACTCGATCAGCATCACGAGATCGACGGCGCCCATGTCGATGCCGAGCTCGAGGGAACTGGTGGCCACGATGCCGGCGATTTCGCCGTTCTTGAGCTGCTCTTCGATGTGGCGGCGCTCCGCGTGGGACACGCTGCCGTGGTGGGCCAGCACGAGCTCTTCGCCCGCGTGGTCGTTCAGTCGCTGGCAGAGCCGCTCGCACAACCCGCGACTGTTCACGAAGATGATCGAGGTGTGGTGCTCGCGAATCAGCTGCAAAAGGCGCGGGTAAATGGCCGGCCACATGCCGCGCTCTTCGGTGCCCTGGGGCCCCGACGGCCCGCCGGGTTCGAACAGCAGTGACTCGCCGTCGTCGTCGGCCTCGAACAGGTCCACGCCGCCGTCGTCATCGACATCGAGGGCGCTCGTGCCGTCGCCCCAGGTTTCGCGGTCGTCGGCGGCCGGGGCGCTGTCCTCCGGGCGCGTCATGTCCTCGACCGGCACGATGATCTCGAGGTCGATGCGCGGCGGTTCGCTGGTGTCGACGATGGTGACCGGGCGGTCGCCGCCGAGAAAGCCGGCGACCGCCTGCAGTGGTCGCGCCGTCGCGGACAGCCCGATGCGCTGGGGGTCGCGCTCGGTGATCGCGGTGAGTCGCTCGAGGGACAGCGCCAGGTGAGCACCGCGCTTGGTCGGCGCCAGGGCGTGCACCTCGTCGATGATGACGGTGTCGACCGAGCGCAGGTTTTCGCGCGCCTGGGAGCCGAGGAGCAGGTACAGAGACTCCGGGGTGGTCACCAGGATGTCGGCCGGGTTCTTGAGCTGCTGGCGGCGTTCCTTCGGCGTCGTGTCGCCGGTTCGCACGGCCACCGTCGGTTTGACGATGGGGACGCCGAGCACCCGCGAGGACCGGTCGATGCCGATGAGCGGAGTGCGCAGGTTGCGTTCGACGTCGTAGACCAGCGCCTTGAGTGGCGAGACGTAGAGCACCCGCGTCCCTTCGACCGGCTCGGTGGCCCGCGTGATCTGATCGATGCACCAAAGAAACGCCGCCAGGGTTTTGCCGCTGCCGGTCGGTGCCACGAGCAGCGCGTGCTGGCCGGAGGCGATGGCGTTCCAGCCTTCGTTTTGCACCCGGGTCGGCTCGGCAAACGCCGAGTTGAACCAGTCGCCGGTCGCCGGGCCGAAGCGCTCCATCGGCAAAAGATCTAGCACGGGTCGGCCAGGGTGGAGTCCGGCCGCCCCCGCGACCGGAACTGGACTACGTTTCGCCCGTGGCAAACGACGACAAGGGAGTTTCGCGTCGAATCTTTATCGCAGGTGGCCTGGCGGGGAGCGCCGTCGCTGCGGGGGCCGCGGCAGCGGGATGCGGGGCGCCGCCGACGGGCACGCCGCCGCCACCAGGGTCGGCCTCGCCGCCGGTGGTGGCTGAGTCGGGCGGCGGCGGTTCGCTGCCTGCGCGAGAATCGTCCGCAGCCTCGGCTTTGCCGTCGGGCGCGTCGGGGGCGTCGGGCGCGGGCTTTGGGCCCGACGTGATTGCCGCGGCGGAAAAGGTCGCTGGAGTCGAGTACACCGACGCCGAGCGAGTGCAGGTCGCGACGCGCCTGGACGGGTGGCTCGACCAGGTTCGGGCGCGCCGCGCCTTGGGAACTCCGCGCGAGTTGGCGCCGGCGCTGGTCTTCGACCCGCGTCTGCCCGGACAGCCCGTGCGCGCGACGGCCCGGCGCGCGACGGTTCGCTTGTCGCGGGTCGCGCGCACGTCGCTGCCGGCCGACGAGCGGGACATCGCGTTTGCGGGCGTGGCCCAGCTCGGCGACTGGTTGCGGCGACGCGCGATCACCAGCGAGCATCTCACCGAAATCTGTCTGCGGCGTCTCGAGCGACACGGCCCCGCTCTGGAATGCGTGGTCACGCTCACCCCGGAGCTGGCACTGGAGCAGGCGCGCATCGCCGACCGCGAGCTGCGCCGGGGCCGGGTGCGCGGCCCGCTGCACGGCATTCCGTACGGTGCCAAGGACCTGCTCGACACCCAGGGGATCGCGACCACCTACGGCGCTGAGCCCTTCAAAGAGCGAGTCGCTGCATCCGACGCGGCCGTCGTCGAGCGCTTGCGCGCGGCCGGCGCGGTTCTGGTTGGCAAGCTCACCCTGGGCGCACTTGCCTACGGCGACATCTGGTTCGGCGGCCGCACGCGCAATCCCTGGAACACCGCAGAGGGCTCATCGGGGTCGAGCGCCGGATCGGCGGCGGCTGTTGCCGCGGGGCTCGTGCCGTTTGCCATCGGCACCGAAACCCTCGGCTCCATCACGTCGCCCTCGTTTCGCTGCGGCATCACCGGATTGCGGCCCACGTTCGGCCGGGTGTCTCGCGAGGGGGCGATGCCGCTTTGCTGGTCCATGGACAAGATCGGTCCGCTGTGTCGCAGCGTTGAAGACACGGTGGCCGTTTTGGCGGCCATCGACGGCGCCAGCGCGGGCGATCCGTCGTCGATCGACGCGAGCTCCCTGGGAGCGGCGATCAGGTTCGATGCGCGCGCCAACGTCAAGGGCCGTCGGGTTGGGTTCGACCCGGCCTGGTTCGACGGCGACGAACCGGGCAAGGCCGTCGATCGGCGCGCCCTGGAGGCCCTCGAAACGGCCGGTCTCGTGCCGGTCGAGATCGAGCTACCGCCGCTGCCCTACTCGTCGATGATGCCGATCCTGTTTGCCGAGGCGGCGGCCGCGTTCGAGGACCTCACGCTCACGGATCGGGACGACCTGCTCGCGTGGCAGGGGGACGACGCCTGGCCAAGTCAGTTTCGCGCGGCGCGGTTTCTCAGCGCGGTCGATCTGATTGGCGCCGATCGACTTCGGCGTCGAGTCATGGGGGAGCTCGGCGCCGTGCTGGACTCGGTGGACGCCGTCCTGTCGCCGACGTTCGCCGGTTCGCTGCTGCTGGCCACCAACTTCACCGGACACCCGTCGCTCACTCTGCGCGCCGGGTTCGAAGATCGGGCTCTCGAGAAGTTCAATGACCAGTCGGAGGCGCCGGCCGCGCCGACGTTTCGGGCGCCTCGTGCCGTGACTCTGTACGGCCGGCTGTTCGACGACGGCGCTTTGTGCGAAATCGGCCGCGCGATTGAACAAGCGCTCGGTGTCGGACAACAGCGGCCTCCCTCGTTTTAGGCGCGCATCCGGTCGACATGGGGAGGGTCTGGCGCAATCAGGGGCAAGCTTTGTTGCTCTTTCGCGATGCGCACGCAATCGGGTGGTACATCGCGGCGAATGTGAGTATTCTGTGATGAAAGAAAGGGGTGCGAGCTCACGGGCTCGTGTTCCTGCCGGTCCGAGTGAGCGGGGGCTTTGTCGGATCGGCTTCGGGGGGCGAGCATGCGGGGGCAGCTCGCCCCCTTTTTTTGCCATCGGCCTTACATCTGTGTTGGCCGAGAGGCTCGCGGCCTAGAAGCTGTCTTTCCAGCGACGCAGGGCGGCAAACACCGCGGCTCCGCCGTTGGGGGCGTCGTCGGCTTGCCGGGCCGCCGCCGCCGCAACGTGGCCGTGGTCCGCTCGCAAAAACGGGTTTGCGTCCAGGTCGCGGGCGAGTTTGTACGGCACCGAGGGAGTTCCGCCCGGGGCCGCTACCTCCTTGGCCCACTGCGCCACGACGGCGTTGTCGGGTTCGACGGCGGCGGCAAAGCGCAGGTTGCTCGCGGTGTATTCGTGGCCGCAATACACGTCGGTGTCGGGCGGCAGGGCGGCGAGCTTGCGCAGCGACTCGTAGAACATCGGCGGCGTGCCCTCGAACATGCGGCCGCATCCCGCGGCAAACAGCGTGTCGCCGGTGAACACCATGGCGTTGCCCGCGTCGTAGAAGCTGATGGCGCCGGTGGTGTGCCCCGGGTTGTGAATGACGCGGCAGCGCACCTCGTCGCCCAGGATCACTTCGTCGCCCTCGCTGACCCGGCGGGTGATGCCGGGGACGCGGGCTTCATCCTCGACAAAGCCCACGACGTCGATGCCCTGAAAGTGGGCCACGAGCTCTTTGTTGCCGCCCGTGTGGTCCCAGTGATGGTGGGTGATCCAGATGGCCACGAGCTCGACGCCCTCGCGCTCGACGGCCGCAATCACAGGATCGGACTCCGACGGGTCGATGATCGCAGCCCGGTTTGTCGCCTCGCACACCACCAGGTAGGCGTAGTTGTCTTTGAGGCAGGGAATCGTGACCACGCGCATGCACGGACTGTAGTACAGGGCGGCCGAACGAGCACGGTCAGGGTCGCTTTCCCCGGCCCGGCCTGGCGTGGTAGGCCCGACATATGGCCGAGATGGAAGCTGTCGTCCTGCGCGAACACGGCGGCCCCGAGGTGCTGTCGTTCGAGCGCATTGCCCGACCCGAGCCTCGGGCGCACGAGGTGCGCGTCGCCATTCGGGCGGTCGCGATGAACCACATGGACCTGTGGGTGCGCAAGGGCGGTCCGGCCTTCAAGCTCGAGTACCCGCATCGGCTCGGTTGCGACATCTCCGGCACCATCGACGCGCTCGGTGATGGTGTAGACGACCTCGAACTCGGCCAGCGATGCATCGTGAGTCCGGGGCTTTCGTGCGGCGTGTGCCGGGCGTGCCTGTCGGGCGCCGATAACCTGTGCCGCCACTACCACATTCTCGGCGAGAACGCCCAGGGCGGCTACGCCCAGTACATCGTAGTGCCGCGGCGCAACATCGCCCCGTACCCGGGCGACTTGAGTTTCGAAAAGGCCGCCGCCGGCATCCTCACGTTCATGACCGCGTGGCAGATGCTTACGCGGCGCGCGGCCATTCGCCCCGGTGAGACCGTCCTGATCCAGGGCGCCGGCAGCGGCGTCGGCGTTGCCGGCATTCAGATCGCGAAAATGTTCGGGTGTCGGGTCATCGCGACGGCGGGGTCGGACGAAAAGCTGGCCAAGGCCCGCGACCTCGGCGCCGACGAGCTCATCAACTACCGCGAAGAAGACTTCGCCCGTCGGGCCCGCGCGCTTACGGGCAAACGCGGCGTCGACGTGGTCTTCGAGCACGTCGGCGGCGACGTGTTCGCTCGCAGCATCAAGGCGTGCGCCAGCGGAGGCCGCATCGTTACTTGTGGCGCGACCGCGGGGTTTACGCCACAAATCGACCTGACCCACGTGTTCTTTCGCCAGATTCAGATTCTCGGTTCGACCATGGCCTCCAAGGGCGACTTGCTCGAGCTGGTGCCGATGTTGGCCGACGGTCGCCTCGAACCCGTGGTCGACCGGGTGCTGCCGCTCGCCGACGCTGCCGAGGGCCACCGGGCTCTCGAGAACCGCGAGGTGTTCGGCAAGGTGGTGCTCACGCCATGAGCTCGCCGGCGGTATCCACCGAGCGCGTCGAAAACGACGGCGCGGCGGTGCTCGAGCTCGAGGCGCTGGGCAAGGACTACGGTTCCCTGCGAGCCGTCGATGCCGTCGACTTGACCGTGGGGCGCGGCGAGATCTTCGGGCTGCTCGGGCCCAACGGCGCGGGCAAGACCACCACGATTTCGATGATCGCCGGGGTGTTGCCGCCCGGGCGCGGGACGGTGCGGGTGGCCGGTCACGACATTCGCACGGAGTCGTTCGCCGCCCGTCAGAACATCGGCTACGTGCCCCAGGATCTGGCGCTGTACGAAACCCTCGATGCGCGCCAAAACCTGCGCTTCTTCGGCCGGGCCTATGGTCTGGCGGGGGCTCTTCTCGACGAGCGCATGGACTGGGCGCTCGCCATCGCCGGCTTGCGCGACCGGGCCGGCGAGCCCGTCAAGGGCTTTTCCGGCGGCATGAAGCGCCGCCTCAACATGGTTGCGGCGCTGCTGCACGAGCCGGCCCTGCTCATTCTCGACGAGCCAACGGTAGGCGTCGATCCGCAGAGCCGCGCGCACATCTTCGACGCCGTACGCAAGCTGCGCTCCAAGCACGGCATGACGGTGCTCTACACCAGCCACTACATGGATGAGGTCCAGGCGATGTGCGACCGCATCGCCATCATTGATCACGGCCACGTCATCGCTCTTGGGACCGTCGACGAACTCGTCGCCGAGCACGCCGGCGACTCGATGTTGGTTCGCACCGGGCAGCCGCCCGAAGCGTTTATCGATGCGGCGCGGTCTTTCGGCGACGCGGCGGTGCACGACGGGGTCTTGCAGATCCGCACGTCGGCCACGGTCGGCGCCGTGGTGACCGCCCTCGAGGCCGAGGGCGCCGCGGTGCTCGAAGCGCGCGCTCTCTCGTCCGATCTCGAGAGCGTGTTCCTGGCTCTCACCGGTCACGCGTTGCGCGACGACCAGACTCAGCGCGGGTAGGTTTCTGAATGCTAGGCGCGTCGATTGCCAAAGAGACTCAGCTGCTGCTGCGCGATCGCGGAGCGTTGGCGAGCATGTTCGTCCTTCCGGTCGCGTTCATCACGTTCTTCGGCTTCATGTTCGGCGACGACAACGGCGACTCGGCGCGTGAAAGCAGCCGGCGCGTCGCGGTGTGGTTCGCCGAGGCCAACGACGCTGGCTTTGTTGCCGCCGACGCGGTCGATCAAGCCGAGGGGTTTTCCATCGAGCGGCTGGCCACCGCCGGCGACGTGCGCGCCACGGTCGCCGCGGGCACCGTGAAAGTCGGCCTGGTGTTCCCCGATGATTTCGATCCGCTGGGCGGCAAGCCCGCCGAGCTGGTCATCGACCAGGCGGCGTCGCTTCAGTTTCGCGGGCCTATTCAGGGGGCGCTCACGCAGATCATCGCTCGCTCGCAGCTCCCCGAAGACCCGTCTTTGGAGCTCAGCGTGCTCGAGGCGCGGACGCCGCCGGGCATGAAGAAGCCCGTGCGCAACATCTCCGGTTTTCAGCTGGCCGTGCCCGGCAACGCGGTGCTGTTCGCCTTCTTCATTGCCATCACCATCGGCATTTCGTTCATCGAGGAACGCGACAGCGGGACCTGGCGCCGCATGCTCGCCGCCCCCGTGCGCCGCCCCGTGCTCTTGTTCGCCAAGCTGGTGCCGTTTTTCTTCATCGCCTGCCTGCAGCTGGCGTTCTTGTTCGGGGTTGGCGCCCTCGTCTTCGGCATGACCGTGGGCGGCAGCCTTGCGGGCGTCGTTCTCATCAGCGCCCTGACCGCCTACTGCGCGGTGTCGCTCGGGCTCTTCATCGCGTCATTTGGCGGTACGCCCAAGGCCGTCGGTGGCTTTGGCTCCATCGTGATCCTCATCATGGGCATGCTCGGCGGCGCCATGATTCCGCGCATCGCCATGCCCGAGGTGTTGCAGAAGGCGGGGCTCGCGGTGCCCCACGGCTGGGCCCTCGACGCCTACACCGATCTGCTCGTCCGCGAGGGCACCACCATCGCCGACGTTGCGCTGCCGGCCCTGGTGTTGTTCGCCATGGGAACCGCCCTGGCCGGCATCGGCGCCGCGCGCTTCAAATTCGTTTAGTGTCCCAAGAGCACGTCCGAAAATCCGCACCGAGCCAGGTGGACGAGATGCGCCGCTTGCTGCGTCTCTCCTCGTCGATGGGTTTCAACCCATCTCCTCGTCGTTCCTTGCCATCGACGCCTCTCGTCCACCTGGCCGTCGGCG
>JGI12316J14372_10000835_pt1 | contig 47994 bp, 42 predicted proteins | sample MarCyaLeptolynsp_FD_14372 | JGI IMG/M metagenome (IMG submission 14372)
TTATTGGGAATAGGGCTGTTTTCCAGAGCTTGTGCGTCGGTATTACAAATTACGAAGTCCACACCTTTAATTCCGGAATGGAACATGTGATTCACGGCATTGCTACCGCCTCCACCTACTCCTACGACCTTAATTACCGATGAGCGGTTCTTAGGCAGGTCGAATGGCATCATGTCTTGATTTGAATTCTCCATTACAGTGGCTTATAAGTCTTCGTTTAAAAAGTTTCGGAATTTATTGGCCCAAGTTTCAAACACATTGGAACGGTAGGCTTTCTTATTTTCTTCTTGATTTTCGTTGTCGGTGCTGTTCGATTCTTCGGTCGCACTCATCTCAGTTTGCTCCGCAGCAACTTCCTCCGGGGCATTTTCAGTAGCTGTTGTTTCAAGGTTTTCCGTATCGGATTCCTTGATCTCTGTTTCGGCTTGACTGGTTTTAAGTCCTTGCTCAAGCCCTTTTAAGATTAGACCAACTGCCGTTGCATATAAAGGCGAGGAAAGATCTTCATTGCTATTACTGGCTAAATGTTCATTGGGGTAGCCAATTCGGGTATCCATGCCGGTAACGAACTCCACTAACTGCTTTATGTGTTTCAATTCTGAGCCGCCGCCAGTTAGAACAATACCCGCAATGAGCTTCTTTTTATTTTCATTGTAACCATAGTTCTTGATCTCCAAGTACACCTGTTCAATGATTTCTACAACCCGGGCGTTTATGATCTTGGAAAGCATTTTCATGCTAATCTCCTTGGGTTCCCTCCCACGCAGACCGGGAATGCTTACGATTTCATTTTCTTTGTTTTCACCGGGCCAAGCAGAACCAAATTTTATTTTAAGCAGTTCAGCCTGCTTCTCTATTATGGTGCAGCCTTCTTTGATGTCTTCTGTAATCACATTTCCGCCAAAAGGAATCACTGCAGTATGGCGGATTATGCCATCCTTAAAGATTGCCACATCAGTAGTTCCGCCGCCAATATCTACCAATACAACACCTGCTTCTTTCTCCTCTTGGGAAAGAACGGCTTCGGCAGAGGCCAGGGGTTCAAGGGTGATATCTGCGATCTCGAGCTCGCTGCTACGAACACATCGACCAATATTCTTAATGGAACTAATTTGACCAACAACGATATGGAAGTTGGCTTCTAATCGAGAACCATACATCCCTTTGGGTTCACGGATGTCTGGCTGACCGTCAATTTTGTATTCTTGAGGTAAGACATGGATGATTTCCTCACCGGGAAGCATTACCAAATTATGCACATTGTCGATGAGCTCCTGAAGGTCCTGGTCTTCAATTACCGCGTCGGGATTTTGCCGATTGATGTAATCGCTGTGTTGAGTACTGCGAATATGTTGGCCAGCGATACCCACTACCACTTCAGAAACGCTAATTCCACTTTGCGCTTCCGCTTCTTCCACCGCCTCTTTAATCGACTCAATGGTTTTAACGATATTGGTAACTACCCCGCGTTGCACGCCTAAGGAGCGGGCTTTTCCCATGCCCAAGATTTCGACCTTGCCGAATTCATTCTTTCGGCCGATCATGGCAACGATCTTAGTCGTCCCAATATCTAATCCTACTGCAATCTGTTCCGGGTTCATGTTTTAGTTTTTGCGGCAAATAACTTGGCCTTCAAACCGAAGGTCAATTTGTCCTAGCTTATTTATGTTTTCCAGTTTTGGAGCCCTGGTATAAAAGGCCTTTAGTTTGGCCAATTTGAGTTCCAATTCTGTGGGTTTTCCTATTACTATTTCAAAGTCTCCTTTTACTGGGTATAAAATCCATTCGTCGCTTTTATTACAGGATAAGCCTGCAAAGAATTCCTGAAAAAATTCATCATTCCTTATCCCTTGCCAAAAGCCGGCGATATCCTTTAACTGCTCACTATTGAGGTCCCCGTATACGATCGGTACGGCTTCCGAGTAGTGGGGACTAAGTGGCATTTTTGTTCCATCTTCCAGTAAATAAAAAGAACTTGTTTGGTGCATTACTCGAGCAATTGGATTGTGCTGCCATAGCATTATCCTTAAGCTACCATCTATATTCGAATATACCTCGGCTTTCCTGATAGCAGGGTGATTATCAATGCTTTCTTCTAACAGGGCTTTGTTAATTTCTGAAAGCAGNAAGTTGCTATCCTGTAGTCCTAATTTTAGAGTCTTCTCCATCTCGGAAAGATCTAAGAAGGANCGTTCTAGTCGATTCTCAAAACTNATGGTNTGATGATCNATNAAAACTTCCTTATAAGCCAAATTGGAACTGGCGAGNAANACAANCCANAGGCCAAGGCCTAGGGTCCAAAACACTATGTACTGCCAGGCTTTCATTTTAATAAGGCTAGTTTTAAGGGTCCTATCATTTGGTCGATATCTCCCGCACCAATGGTAAGGATCAATTCTACATCCTCACTGGAAAAGCGATTTAGGATTTCCTGTCGACCCATTAGGGATTTCTTTTCGATATTGATTTTTTCCAGCAAAGCCGCGGAATTAATTCCTGCTATGGGGCGCTCCCTCGCTGGGTACAATTGCAGGAGTATCACTTCATCAAATAAATTCAGACTCTCAGCAAAGTCATCCATAAAGTCTCGTGTACGACTAAACAAATGAGGCTGAAAGATTGCGGTAAGCTTCTTCTGTGGGTAGAGCTCCCTTACCGAATTTGCTAGGGCCGTAATTTCCCGTGGATGATGTGCATAATCATCAATGTAAACGAGCTCTGGGCGCTTAATATGATATTCGAAGCGCCGTTTTACGCCTTTAAAGTTTTCTAAACCTGCCTTTATCTGCTCCGCCGACAGGCCGTATCGCAGGGCTAAAGCTGCAGCCGCCACGGCGTTTTCCACATTGTGGCGACCCGGTAGAAGCATGAGGATGTCACTAATCCGACCTTGAGGATGAACAAAATCAAAATGATATTGATGGTCCTCAACCCGAACATTATCCGCGTAGTAGGAATTTTGATTGGAGAAACCGTATTTCAATCCATTTTCTAAACCACTGGATTCATTTACTAAAAGAAATTCCTGAACGCGCTCGCTAAATTCTTTAAAAGTTGTTTTTAACTCATCGGCCTCTCCGTAGATGTCTAGGTGGTCGGCNTCGGTGGAAGTAATCACTGCCGCNGTGGGCTCGAGGTTTAGGAAGCTTCTGTCATATTCATCNGCTTCAGCTACCAATATTTCGGTGTTTTTACTTCCCCAGAAATTNGATTGATAATTGGTNCTTATACCCCCTAGAAAGGCGCTAATCTCAAGTCCTGCATTTCGATAGAGNTGGGCCAANATTGTNGAGGTGGTGGTTTTCCCNTGNGTNCCGGCNACNGCGAGACAAGAGTGGCTATTTGCTATTAATCCNAGGACTTTTGCTCTTTTCAACAAGGGATAGCCAAGGTCTTGCANATGATTAAGCTCCTGATGNTCCTCAGGGATAGCAGGAGTGTAGATTACCAAGGTGTCCTCANGGCTAAATTTGCTCGGAATGAGTTTAGGGTCATCCTCATAATGAATTTTCATGCCCTCGGCTTCCAGACTTTCACAAAGCGCGGATCGGTAACGATCATATCCGGCTACCTGGCGACCGGATTGCTTAAAATAGCGAGCGAGGGCACTCATGCCTATGCCGCCAATGCCGATGAGATAAACATTCTTTTTATCTAGCATGGCCGATCAATTTTTCAATTTCATCTACTATCGTGATGGAGGCCTTGGGTAGGGCCATGCCTTGAATATTCTCTTCTAGCTTAAGCTTTTGCTCGGGCGCATCCAAAATAGATTTAAATGCGGCGATGAGTTCGGCGGAACTCCCCGTCTCTTTAAATAGAAGGGCCGCGTCCCTAGTACTTAAGGCCTCGGCATTCTTGGTTTGATGGTCTTCGGCCACATTAGGGGATGGGACCAATATAGCGGCCTTACCTACCGCCGTTAGCTCACTAATCGTATTGGCGCCGGAGCGACTAATCACAATGTCAGAAGCTTGATAGGCTAGAGGCATGTCAAAGAGGAAGGCGCTAAGTTGAATATGGGGGGGCAAGGAGGGAAACTGGGCCTGAAGTTTATCATAGTAAAGTTTGCCGCATTGCCAAATTACATTGACATCCATGGACTTTAAGGTCTCTACTTGCTCTGAAATCAGTTCGTTTAGTCTGCGGGCCCCGAGGCTGCCTCCTAATATTAATAAGGTAGGTTGATCGGGCTTTAAGCCGAGCTTAGCCTTGGCTCTGGTGTCTGCGGGTAAAGCTTGATCTAATCCCTGTCTCAAGGGATTTCCACTGAGTTGAATTTTTTCTTTAGGGAACCATTTTTCTAATCCTTCGTAGGCAACGCAAATCTTGTCCACCCGCTTTGCCAATAGGCGATTTGTGATACCCGGGAATGAATTTTGTTCTTGGATTAGGGTGGGGATACCCTTTGCTACTGGCTGCCCATAAAAGGGGGCCACTGGCAAAACCACCTGTGCCGATTACCACATCAGGTTTAAAGCGACGAATAAGGGTCCTACTCCTCATAATACTGCTTAGGACCTTGGAGGGGAAGCTCAAATTGTCAATGCTAAGCTTTCTTTGTAAACCACTTATCCACAGGCCTTCGATGGGGTAGCCCGCCTTAGGTACTTTTTCCATTTCCATCTTGTCCTTGGCACCGACAAAAAGGAACTCCGTATCGGGATGTCTTTTTTTAATTTCATCCGCAATCGCTACGGCGGGAAAGATGTGTCCACCTGTGCCTCCACCGCTGATCATCACTTTAAGCTTCGACATACTCGCTCTTGCTTTGAGGTTCAACTAGAAGACTTTCATCAAGACTATTGTCATTTTCCTGGGTATTCCCTTGAATGCGGCTAACGCTTAGAATCATTCCTAGGGCAAGGGCCGTCATCCACACCGAAGTTCCCCCCTTGCTTACCAGGGGGAGAGTTTGGCCTGTTACCGGGATAAGGTTTACGGCCACACTAAGGTTGACCAAGGCCTGGGCTAAAATTATCAGTCCAAGCCCAAGACTAAGTAGACTGCCAAACGAGGTAGGGGCTTTATTGGCAATTGTCAGTATTCGGAAAATTAGCCAGATGTAGACCACAATCGTGAGCCCGGCACCCATGATGCCCATTTCTTCGGCAATTACTGCGAAGATGAAGTCCGAGTTGGATTGGGGTAGGAAGTTCTTCATGACGCTTTTGCCAAAGCCTTTACCCATTACATTACCCTCGGCAATAGCCATTTTTGCTTTAGTTACTTGGTAGTTCTCGGTGCTTTCGCCACTCACAAAACTTTCGATACGGGTTTTCCATGTTTCAACCCGGTTAGAGATTTCAGGAAAGTTGAAGACTAGGGTTATGAACAGGGCTAAAGCAACGATACCGGATCCGGCTAGAATGAGGAGGTTACGAATCGGGTATCCTCCAATATATAGAAGCAGATAACTCACCCCAAAAAGCAGGGCCGCGGTTGAGAAATTAGCAGGAAGTATTAAACCCACCACCAGCAGGATGGGAAGAATAAGTCCAATAAAGTGTTTCCGAAATTCCTTAAGCTCCTCTTTGGAATGAACCGCTAAATATCGAGCAACATAAGCCATCAAAACAATGCCTGCTAAAGCAGAAGTTTGGAAAGTTTGTCCAAATGGAAGTCGAATCCAGCGAGAAGCATTAGAGATGTTTACGCCATTAACCAGGGTGTAAACAAGNAGNAGGATTACCGGAATAATAAGCAGCTTAGCGAGGTTGCCAAAGAGTTTATAATTCATTCGGTGAACGGACCAAGCAATCAGAAANCCGCTAAAGAGGAANGCGCTATGTTTAATCAGGTCGATCATAGTGCCACCACCTCCTTGGAAAGCAAGATTACTGCTCGCACTGTACACCGTAAGGGTGCCTATGGCCGCGAGTATTCCGCTTAAAATCCAGAGAGTGCGATCTCCTTCTATTTGTATTTCCCTGCCGAAGAAATTCATGCTTATAATTGACGAACGGCGTGTTTAAATTGACGGCCACGATCCTCGTAGTTTTCGAAAAGATCGAAGCTCGCACAAGCCGGGCTCAGTAGAACGGCGTCACCTTTTTCTCCCATTTTATAGGCCATACGCACTGCTTCATCCATGTCGGCAGCATCAATTACCAATGGGATTTTTGTGTCAAATGCTGCATGTAGTTTGCTGTTATCTTCACCTAAGCAAATAAGAGCCTTCACTTTTTCTTGGGCTAATAATTCCAATTGGCTGTAATCATTACCCTTGTCAACACCACCGGCGATCCATACCGTGGGTTTCTGCATGCTCTCCAGGGCGTACCAAGTAGAGTTTACATTGGTTGCTTTGGAATCGTTGATAAATTCAATACCATAAATCTGTAGTACCGATTCGAGACGATGTTCAATGCTATCAAAGGAAGCCATGCTTTCGCGGATGGCTTCTTTGCGAATATTGAGCAGTCTGCCGGCTACACCCGAAGCCATGCTGTTGTAGGTGTTGTGCTTGCCCTGTAAGGCGAGTTCATTAATGTCCATATCTATTTGCTGGTTTATAATAATTTCGATGTTGTTCTGTTTATTGACTTGAGCGCCGTTGCTAACCGAATCCTGCAGGCTCAACTGCCATGATTTTGATTGGCGCGGATATTTTGCCAAGAATTGGAGTGATAGCTCATCATCTGCATTGTAGATGAAGTGATCCTCGGCATCTTGATTTTCGAAAATTCGCATCTTGGCCGCGGCATATTTTTCCAATTGATAGTTGTAGCGGTCTAGATGGTCCGGGGTAATATTGGTGAGGATGGCGATGTGTGGTTTGAAATGCACAATGTCATCCAGCTGAAAACTGCTCACTTCGAGAGCGTAGTATTTATGAGGTCCTTCGGCAACGGCTGCGGCGAAACTTAGACCAATGTTACCCACCAGGGCCACTTCCTCTTTGGCGACTTTAAGTAGATGGTGAATCATACTTGTGACCGTAGTCTTGCCGTTGGTGCCAGTAATGGCGATAATTGTTCCTTGGCAGTGGCGATAGGCAAACTCAATTTCAGAGATTACCTCGATGCCTTGATTTTTGATTTTCTGAATCAGGGCTACGGTGCCAGGAATGCCCGGGGATTTAATCACGATGTCGGCCTCGAGGATTTCATTTTCCGTATGACCTCCCTCTTCGTGTTTTATGCCCGCATCTTGCAAAGCATCGCGGTATTTAGAAGCCAAGGTTCCCCGGTCACTTAACCAAACTTCATGGCCAAGTTTTTGAGCGAGTAGGGCGGCGCCTAATCCACTTTCACCTCCGCCGAGTACGCATATTTTTAATGGCTTACTCACTAGCGAAGTTTGAGAGTTACAAAGGATAAAACGGCGAGAAAAATACCTACGATCCAAAAGCGGGTCACGATTTTACTTTCGTGGAAACCCTTTTTCTGGTAGTGGTGATGTAGGGGTGACATCAGGAATATGCGACGTCCTTCACCGTATTTCTTCTTGGTACGCTTGAAATAACTTACCTGGATAATAACAGATAGATTCTCCGCGAGGAATATTCCGCAAATTATAGGGATCAATAGTTCCTTGCGGATGGCGATGGCGAATACGGCGATAATTCCTCCCAAGGTTAAGGAGCCGGTGTCTCCCATGAAAACTTGGGCAGGATGCGTATTGTACCAAAGAAATCCGATGCAGGCTCCGGTAAATGCTGCAATGAAGACCACCAGCTCACCCGTATTTGGGATGTACATGATGTTTAGGTAATCAGCGAAAATTATCGAACCTGATACATAGGCAAAGATTCCTAGGGTTATACCGATTATCGCCGAGGTTCCAGTGGCAAGTCCATCGATTCCATCGGTTAGGTTCGCGCCATTAGATACCGCGGTAATAATGAAAATCACGATGGGGATAAAGAGTAAATAGGCATAGTCCTTAGTCCAGTCACCCATCCAAGAGATTAGACTGTAATAGTCAAACTCATTATTTTTAACAAAGGGAATGGTGGTTTTTAAAGATTTCTCCTCTTCATTGTACACAGGGAGGGTTTGCACGCGATCCCCGCTTTCGGTGATGTAAGCTTCCGCGGAGGAAACACGATCTTTAATGGTTACCCCATCGTTGAAGTAGAGCATGCCACCTACAATGATTCCCAAACCGACCTGGCCTACCACCTTGAATTTCCCTGGTAATCCTTTTTTGTTTTTCCGGAATACTTTGATGTAATCATCCAAAAAGCCAACTGCTCCCATCCAAATGGTGGTGATGATCAACATTAGTATGTAGATATTCTCAAGCTTTGCGAAGAGTAGGGTGGGGATTAGAATTCCCATTAGAATGATCAGGCCGCCCATGGTTGGGGTGCCAGCTTTTTCGGCTTGACCTGCTAAACCTAAATCGCGGATGCTCTCCCCAACCTGTTTCCGATGAAGAAGACCGATTAGGCTTTTTCCAAATAGAAGACAAATGATTAATGAGCTGATCAAGGCTGCGGCGGCCCGAAAGGTGATGTATTGAAAAACACCGGCTCCCGGGAGGTCATAGGTCTCATTGAGGTATTCGAAAAGGTAATACAGCATTAGCTTGGGAATTTTTGATCTAGGGTTTCACGGGCGATAGCGAGATCATCAAAAGGGAAGCGTTCCCCTTTGATTTCCTGATAAGTTTCATGCCCCTTTCCGGCAATCAATACCAGGTCTTTAGTTTGGCCGAGTTGAATAGCCGTGCGAATGGCTTCCTTTCGGTCGGTGATTTTTAGGACTTTATGTGATAAATGCATTTCGATACCGCTTTGCATCTCTTTGATGATTTCCTCGGGATCTTCGAAACGTGGATTATCAGAGGTCAGAATTACTTGGTCCGACATTTCAGCGGCAATTTTTGCCATCAAAGGGCGCTTGGCCGCATCTCGATTCCCGCCGCATCCTACAACGGTAATTAGCTTTTCATTTTTACTTCGAATGCTATTTATGGTCTCCAAAACATTCTCCAGGGCATCAGGAGTGTGGGCGTAATCGATAATTGTAGTAAGCTCTTGTTTCTGGATGTATTCAAAGCGTCCCGAGACGGAATTGAGTCCACTAATGGCGGTAGCGACCTGGAGGGCGTCTCTTTCTAAAAGAATAGCCGTGCCGTAGATAGCGAGTAAATTATAGGCGTTGAAGTCGCCAATTAGTTTGGTCCATACTTCTTGCTGTCCTAGTCGGAGGAGCATGCCGTTTAGCTGATGCTCTAGAATTCGGCCTTTGAAATCCGCATCATTTTTTAAGGCATAGCGATGTACTTTGGCCTTAGTGTTAAGGGCCATAGTGTTGCCGTGCCGTTCATCAGCATTAGTAAGCATGAAGGCTTGACGCGGTAAATCGTCGAAGAGCTTCTTTTTCGCTTTTATATAATTTTCGAAATTCCCGTGATAATCAAGGTGATCATGGCTGATATTGGTGAATACTGCGCCTGCGAATTTCAATCCAGCCGTGCGGTTTTGAACGATGCCATGACTGCTGGCTTCCATAAAGCAATAGCGGCAGCCGCTATCCACCATTAGGCTTAGGTAGTAATTAATTTGAACTGGGTCGGGGGTAGTGTGGGTGGCTGGATAGATTTCCTTGGCAACACAAACTTTAACCGTGGATAGGAGTCCTGACTTTTGCCCTAGGCTTGTAAATAAGTCATAAAGCAAGGTGGCCGTCGTAGTTTTGCCATTGGTGCCGGTGATCCCTACTAATTCTAGCTTTTCAGATGGATTATCGTAGAAGTTTGAGGCAACAAGGGCTAGGGCCAGGCTGCTGTCCTTCACGCCGATAAAGCTTTTGCCTTCGGGAACTTCAGCTGGCATCTCTTCACAGATAATTGCTGCGGCTCCCAATTCAAGGGCTTTGTCGATGTAATTATGACCATCAACTTGGGTCCCTTTGACGGCTACGAAGAGGGAGTCTTTTTGTACTTCCCTCGAGTCAAAACAGATTTTGTTTATGGCTACTTGGGTGCTACCCGAACGTTCCAAAAGAGGAACACCATATAATAGGTCCTTCAGTAGTTTCATTGTAGCTTAAGTTCAATTAGTTGATCGGTGGTAATAGGGGTGCCAGCCGGTGGGTATTGCCAAGTGATTCGCCCTTGACCTTGCATTTTTACTCTATAGCCGGCGTTTTCTAATCGGCTAATCCATTGGTGAATATGTTGCCCGACTAGGTCTGGCATTAATTTTAGGTCTGCTTCCACTGCAGATTCCTCCTCGGTATCTAATAAGGCCAGGAGCTGAGGCCCTCTTTCGGCTGCATATTGTGGGGTGTTCTGGTAAATCCGTTCCGCGATTTGCTGGAAAACAGGGAAGGCTCGGGTGGAGCCGTAATAACTGCCCTGAGGTTTGTTGATCACCACGATACACGAGTATTTAGGGTCTTGTGCCGGGAAGTACCCCGCAAATGAGGCCTGATATTCCTTTTGGCCATCCTTCCAATAGTTTAATTGGCAGGTTCCGGTTTTACCGGCCATTTCGCAGGGTGATTTAGCGCCCTTATCGGCGGTACCATTAGTAACTACTCCTCGCAGGATAGCTTGCAGTTTTTCTAGGGTCTCTGGACTGCAGATGGCCGGATTTAATACTTCGGTCGGCATGGTTTCAATGTCTCGGCCATGTTCCTGTACGCTCTCAAGAAAACGAGGTTTTACCATCACTCCATCGTTGGCCACTGCATTGTATAGGCTAAGAATTTGCAATGGCGTAAGGCTCACCTGATAGCCAAATGAAATCCAAGGCAAGGAGATACCGCTCCAGTCGCTATCGCTAGGCTTGGGAATACGTGGCTTTCCCTCCCCCTTGATGGGTAGCCCGAGATCGCGATCAAGTCCAATATTATAGAGGCGGTCAATAAAGCGCTCGGGTTGATTTTCGTAATGGGCTATTACCGTTTTGGCAATTCCTACATTACTCGAGTTTTCAAATGCCACGCCTAGAGTGGTCTCCCCGTAACCCTTGCCGTTACTGTCTTTTATTTGCGATCCGAAATATTCATAAACTCCATCTTCCGTGTCCACCGGGGTGTTGATGTCTGCGTAGCCATCTTCGAAAAGAGCTAAAACAGAAGCGAGCTTAAAAGTGGAGCCTGGCTCGGTGCTTTCCCACACGGCGTAGTTTCTTTTCTCGAAATAGGTGCCTTGCTCAGTGCGTCCTAAATTGGCAATGGCTTTAATCGCGCCAGTTTCCACTTCCATAACCACGGCGCAACCGTGGTCAGCCTCACTGGCGTANAGCATGTCGATTAGGGCATGATGGGTGATATCTTGCATTCGGGTGTCGATAGTACTCACCAGGTCAAAGCCATTAATGGGCTCTATTTCATTCAGATCATTGAGTGGCTTCCATATTTTGTTGCCAATTTTTTGTTTGAGTCGTTTGCCGTCTTTTCCTCTCAGGTAACTGGCAAAAGCACCTTCCATTCCAGTAGAGGAGTTATTGCGCTCCCGGCCAATGGTGCGTTCCGCAATTTTGCCCAGTGGCATTTTCCGTAAGTTTTCCTGTTCGATTACCAATCCTCCTTTATAGCGCCCTTCACGGAAGATCGGGTATCCCTTAAGGGTTTGAAGATCNCGGTAGCTGAGTTCATCTGCGAGAGGCAAATAGCGTTTTCTTTGATTCCGCCCTTGGGTTAAGAATTCTCTCCATTCCGCGGCATTCCTTTTTCCTGGGAATTGGGCTAAGGCCTTACTTAATTCATCCAAGTCTTCGTAAAAGAGTTCCTCTTCAACGGAAAGAGGGTCGAAATGGAGGTCATAAACAGGCATGGAGGTGGCCAGCAGCTTTCCGTCAGAGCTATAAATATTACCCCTTTCAGCGGCGATATTCATCTCTCGAATGACCTCACGCTCCGCTTTGGCACGTAGTTCCGGACCTTCGATAAACTGAATGCTAAGGAGCTTTCCGAATATAGCAAGGGTCAAGAGCCCAAGTGGAATAAACACCACAAATGCCCTGCTTAGTATGGATTTTTGATTTTGCAATTATTCGTCCTCCGCTTTGATGATAATTGGTGCCTGTTTACTTTTTTGAAGTTTCAGACCTTCCTCTTCTACTCGCTTTAGAATCTGCGTTTCCATGCTCTCACTCATTAGTTCGGAGCGGGTGTCAATAAATTCTGAATGGAGTTCTTTCATCTCCGATCGCAAGGAGGCAATCCGATGNACTTTCCGCTCGGCGCTATGGCTGCTNGCGGTCATAATCAAAGCCAGAAAGCATAGAAATAGGATAAAGGGCCACTGCTGAATAACCTTGGGGTTAATCAGGAATCGCCCGGTAAGCAGATTGCTTAGCCTATTTCCAAAACTGGGCTTTGAATCAGTCATTAGTTCCTTTAAGTTCAGCGGCTCGCAGCTTAGCACTGCGGGCTCGGGAGTTTTCATTTATTTCACTTGCCTCGGGGACAATCGGTTTACGTGTTATCGGTTCGAGAGGGCGGATTAGATTGCCGTAGAAATCCTTTTCAGCTTGGCCGGAAAAATTCCCGGTGCGAAAGAAGTTCTTGACTATTCGATCTTCCAGACTGTGGTAGCTAATGCATACCACTCGGCCGAGGGGATTGAGGATTTCCTTCGACTGTTCTAACATTTCCTCGATCACTGCTAGCTCCTCGTTTACTTCGATTCGGATCGCTTGAAAGACTTGGGCTAGGAATTGCCCCCTTTTGTTGCGTGGCGCAAATCGTTCGGAGGCCGCCACTAATTCGAAGGTTGTGTTTATAGGGCGGGCTTGGATTAAGGCTCTGCTTAAAGCTCCTGCTTGGCGAATTTCTCCGTAGCGGAAGAATAAATCCTGTAGCTGCTGTTCGGAGTAAGAATTCACAAGCCTTTTGGCGTCCAGTCCCTTATTGGGATTCATGCGCATATCCAATTCGGCATCGAATCGGAGGCTGAAACCTCGCTCCCCTTCATCGATTTGGTGGGATGAGATCCCGAAGTCACCGAGAATAGCATCCACTTTGCGGATTTGATGGAGCCGCAACATTCGTTTCAGGTGTCGGAAGTTTGCTTCAATTAAGGTGAAGCGTTTATCCTCGGGAATGTTGTTTTTCGCATCGGGGTCTTGGTCAAATCCGAACAGGTGTCCCTCGGGTCCCAGGCGATTGAGAATCTCCCGACTATGGCCACCTCCTCCAAAAGTCAAGTCCACATAGATTCCATCGGGTTTAATCGACATTAAATCTACACTCTCATGTAAAAGAACGGGCTTATGATAATCCATCCGCCTCCTCGTTAAGGTCACCCATAACCTCTTCGGCTAATTGGCTAAACTCAATTTCCGGATCATTGATATTCGCTTCGTAGGCCTGTTTATCCCAAACTTCAATTGGGCCTACCGATGCGGAAAGAACCACTTCACGATTTAGGCTGGCATAAGCAATCAGGTCGTTGGGGATATTAATACGCCCATTGCTATCGACTTCAATTAGCTTTACTCCCGCCGTGAAGCGACGGATGAAATCATTATTCTTTTTTACAAAGCGGTTTAGGCGATTTACCTTGGCCATGGTTTTCTCCCATTCTTCCATCGGGTAGAGTTCCAGGCAGCCCTGAAAAACACTGCGCTTCAAAACGAAGCCCTTATCCAGCACCGGCAATAGTTGCTTCTTAAGACCACTGGGAATCCCCACGCGACCTTTTGCATCCATTTTACACTCATGTACTCCTATCAGATTCAGCATTTTAGCTTTTCTCCACTTCTTGTTTCAAAAATAGGGGTTTATCCCCACAATTTCCCACATGTTACTATTATGTGGAAAAGTTTAGATGCTATTAACGGAGTTTACTTTAGGTGTATTGCATTAATTAGTTGATAACATGGCAATTATTGGTAAATTTTATTGGTGGGAAAAAGTGGAGCATGTGTTTATATCCGAAGCAAAAAAGAAGCGCGATGTTTAATCGCGCTTTTAATCGGTGGGGGTTTTTGTCTTAATTCCTTTGCCGCAGGAATTTTGCCTGTACTACTTTGGATAAGAAGGTTTTACTTTCATGGCATTCAAAGGTTAATCGCTCTGGTAATGACTTAAATAGTGGGATTCCTCGACCAAGCAAGACCGGGATTGTGGTGATGATCATTTCATCAATTTGGTCTTCTGCTAATAAGCTTTGAATGGTCTGTCCACCGTCGATATAGAGTCGTTTATGCCCCAAGTTTTCAATCGATCTTAAGACTTCCCTTAAGGGACCGCTTACTAGCTGTACTCGGTCGCTGAGTTCACTGGGTACTTCCTTTAAGGACTTGCTAAGCACAAAGACCGGTTTATCGTAGGGCCATGGTATGTCAAAGGATAGTACCTTTTCGTAGGTGTTTCGTCCCATTAGGAGGGCGTCAACTTCAGTCATAAATCGATGGTAACCCGTGTCAATTTCATTAATTTCGGGAAAGGTGTCTAACCAATCTATTTGGCCGGATTCATCAGCAATAAAACCGTCAAGGCTGGTGGCGATAAAAACTTTGTTTATGGTCATGGGAGGGTGATTTTTTTGGCCCGATTCCTGCGTGGGAAGGGACAAGGCAATTTAGCGCCGAATTAAGTTTTTTTTAAAAAATGAAAAAAATAGTCTTCCTGTTAAGCATTGGCCTTTTGCCTTTATTATCCTCAGCCCAAGATTTAGAGCCGGAGAGTTCAGGTTTGAGAAAGACACCGATTTGGTTACAACACTATGGCTCGGGGGGATTTTTAAGCACCAGTTTGGTTTATGATGGAATTTCCTCCCTCTACATTGGAGGTACCTTTAAAGAATATATCAAGCTCCCTGATAGTCTCTTGCGAATAGATCCTCGGCGTTACCGGGTGAATTTTGCTAATCAACCATTTGTCCAAAAGCATGATTTAAGAGGAAACTTACAATGGACCATTTTCGCCGATGGAGATGCTCGTTTGCATGATATGGCGATTGATCCCGATGGTTCTATAGTATTTGTTGGGGAAGTTTGGAGTAAGGATTTAGTTTTTGTGTCGGCTGATGGTAGCCGAGATTCTTTAGTAAAGCCGCAGCCATTAGATCATGGATGTTATGTCGCGCGATTTAGTGCTGATGGACAGTATATTGATTCCTATTATCATCAAAAATTACGCGGAGGTACCGCTCAATCAGTGGCCATTACCGACAATGGTTCGGTCATCCTTGCTGGTCATCATTTTTATCGCGAGGGCAGTGAGTCCAAACGAAACTGGATGATCATTCAACTTTTTAAAGATTTCAGTCCATTGGGCGTTTGGCTTGGTGATTCTACGGGTCGTTCGTCAATTACCGACCTAATTATTGATTCTAAGGGCGAGACCTTTCTTTGCGGTTGGTATAGTACTGAGCTGAATTTTTACGGAGAGCAGCGCAAAACATTGTCATCAGATCAGAAAGGATTTATTGCTCGATTAAACACAGATGGGGACTTAGAATGGATCAATGATCATATCATTTGGGACCCTCTGGCTCCTGGGCAATTCACCTTAAGTCAGTTGGCGATAGATCACAGGAATAGAGTTTACTTTATAGGAAATGCAGCTTCTCAAACTGTTCTTGGCCGCATTAGCCGTCGTGGTAAGCCAAAGTGGTTTAAGCGTTCTCAGGGGCGCACGAATACCGCTTTCGGCATGACCTTAAAGGGTAAGGATGGTTTGGTCGCATTCGGTCATGGCTATGGGGGTAGCTTTTTTGGCGGAGAGCCGGACTATGATTGGAAGGGGCCATGGGATATTTCCTATCAGTCGGCGGGGAGTACGGATTTCTTCGTCCTGGATACAGATCGTAAGGGAAACCTTGACTCCTTTTTAGTTGGAGGAGGAAGGGGGACAGATTATGCTAGCGCGGCAGTTTGGATTAACGGGCGCCTTTTTCTTTTAGGGCATGATTTGGGAGGTCCCGAAATCCGGATGGGGCAAATGCAGGTGCCTACCGGCTCGGCCCGCTTGTGGTTGGCGTGTTTCGACTGGCCCTAATCTAATTTCCATACTACTTGAAATGGTGTAAGAGACTATCGCTTATTTTCGTTAATCATTCTGTAGCTATGAATCGCTGGTGTCAATACTTCCTTTTATCCTTTACTCTAGCTTGCGTCCAAGGACAGGCGGCCGACCATTCGGTAGCTCGTAAGTGGAATGAAGTTCTTTTAGAAGCTATTCGGGGCGATTACGCCCGGCCTACCGTGCATGCTCGAAACTTGTTTCATGCCTCCATACTGATGTATGATGCTTGGGCGGTCTATGACGATGATAGCGAGTTATTTTTTCTAGGACAGGAGTGGGAAGGCTATACCTGCCATTTTATAGGAATACCGAGGCCAAGCGACATTAAATCGGCCCGGGAAGAAGCTATGTCTTTTGCCGTGTATAGATTAATCCAGCACCGGTTTAGAGAAAGTCCTGGTGCTCAGCATACTCTGGCTTTAGCGGACTCCTTAATGCAGTCCTTAGGTTTCCAGATCTCATTCCAAAGTACTTTTTACCATAATGGCAAGCCTGCCGCCTTGGGTAATTATATGGCGGAGCAAATAATCCGCTTTGGATTTCAGGATGGAGCCAATGAGCTTAATGATTACGATAATCGCTATTACTATCCAGTAAATCGTTCGCTATCACCGGTGAAGCCTGGGAACGGTCGTTTCGATAGTCTGAATCGTTGGCAAGCCTTAGCTCTCGATACCTTTGTGGATCAAGGGGGGCATATTCGTCCGGGCTTTAGCCCGCCTTTCCTTAGTCCAGAATGGGGTCAATTGGCTCATTTTGCCCTTAAGGATGAGGATTTAACTATTCATAAGAGGCCTTATCGAGATCGCTTTGATTGGCATGTTTATCACGATCCTGGGGATCCTCCCTATATGGATAGCGTCGGAGGATTGGATAGCTATTATAAATGGACTTTCAGTTTAGTCTCCGTGTGGTCAGCACATTTAGATACCACCGATGGTGTCCTCTGGGATATTTCCCCTGCCTCTATGGGGAATGTATTGGGATACCCCACTGATGAAGCGGGAATGCGGACCTTTTACGATTTGTATACCGGAGGTGATCCGGGAAAGGGCTATGATCAAAACCCTAGTACGGGTCTGCCCTACACATCTCAAATCGTCAAGCGTGGAGACTACGCACGTGTCTTAGCAGAGTTTTGGGCCGATGGACCCGACTCTGAAACACCTCCAGGTCATTGGTTTACCATTTTGAACTATGTGAATGATCATCCATTACTAGAAAAGAGATATCAAGGTCAGGGCCCTGTCCTTGACGATTTGGAATGGGATGTCAAGTCTTACTTTGCCTTGGGAGGTGCTATGCATGATGCAGCTATCGTGGCCTGGGGCTGCAAGGGTTGGTATGATTACCTGAGGCCAATTTCAGCGATTCGGCATATGTCTGATAAAGGCCAGAGTTCTGATCCTAATTTACCTCGCTATCATCCTTTTGGGATCCCCTTAATACCGGGTTATATAGAGTTGGTGGATTCCAATGATGCCTTAGCTGTCGATTCTGTGGAGCTCGTGGGGGAGATCAAACTTTGGACTTGGCGCGGACCTGCTTACATTGATGATCCAGATGAAGATATGGCGGGGGTAGGCTGGATATTGGCAGACCATTGGTGGCCCTATCAAAGGCCTAGTTTTGTTACTCCTCCCTTTGCTGGTTACGTTTCAGGGCATAGTACCTACTCCCGGGCAGCAGCGGAAATCTTAAGCCGGTTTACCGGGGATGAATTTTTTCCTGGGGGTATGGGGGAGTTTCATGCCAAGCGCAATGAGTTCTTAGTTTTCGAAGAAGGTCCCAGTGAGAGTATAATTTTACAATGGGCTAAATACACCGATGCCTCTGATCAATGCAGTCTGTCCCGGATTTGGGGTGGGATCCATCCCCCGGTGGATGATGTGCCGGGTCGTATCATGGGGATGGAAGTTGGGCTTGATGCTTTCGAGCATGCCGACAGTTATTTTCGGGGTACAGCTTCTCGCAAAGGGCCTGGGCAAGCCCGTGAAATCTTGGATGTTTATCCAAATCCAGCCGGCGAAGGAGGGGGCTTTTACATCACCAATACCTTTTCCGAAGAGGAAGTTACACTGCAAGTGATTGACGCTAATGGGCAAGAAAGGTTTGTCCAGGTTTACCCCCCTGATACTAAGGCAGGCCATTTTTATGTGCCGGCTTCAGCCTTGGGTCCAGGTCTGTACTTTATTCGCATAAGTGCCGCTGGTGAATCCAGGGCTCAACGAATAAGGGTTCTCTAAATTAAATTACTTAGGTCTAAATCCGTTTCTTCAGGTAGGGTGATCTTTAAACCAGGACTCCTTTGCATTTCCCTTTTAATGGCGAAAACTGCTCCTTCATTGCGAGCCCAACTTCTTCTGGCAATGCCATTGTTTACATCATATAATAGCATATTGGCTAACCTTCGATTGGAATCTTCCGTTCCATCTAGGAGCATGCCGAAGCCACCATTGATTACCTCACCCCATCCAACGCCACCGCCATTGTGAATGCTTACCCAAGTGGCACCACGGAAGCTATCTCCGATAACGTTTTGGATGGCCATGTCGGCGGTAAATTGGGAGCCATCGTAAATATTGGAGGTTTCTCGATAAGGTGAATCTGTGCCGCTTACATCATGATGATCACGACCCAAAACCACTGGTCCAATTTTACCTTCTTTGATAGCTTGATTAAAGGCTTGGGCGATTTTGATGCGCCCTTCACTGTCTGCGTACAGAATTCGGGCCTGCGAACCGACCACCATTTTGTTTTCGCCGGCGGCAATAATCCATCGAATGTTGTCCTCCATTTGTTGTCGGATTTCATCCGGGGCCTTTGCAGCCAATTCGCTTAAAACTTTCGTGGCAATTTTATCGGTAGCTTCAAGATCTTCGGCCTTTCCCGAAGTACAAACCCAACGGAATGGCCCGAAACCATAATCGAAACACATGGGCCCCATGATATCTTGTACATAGCTAGGATATTTGAACTCACGTCCTATGCTTGGTTGGGGATTCATTACCTCCGCTCCCGCACGACTGGCTTCTAATAAAAAGGCATTGCCGTAATCGAAAAAGTAGGTGCCCTTGGCGGTGTGCTTGTTTACCGCGTCGGCATGACGACGGAGACTTTCTTGAACCAAATCATGGAATTTATCCGGATCATTGGCCATCATCTCGTTGGCTTCTTCAAAACCTAATTGCACTGGGTAATAGCCTCCGGCCCAAGGATTATGTAATGAGGTTTGATCTGAGCCCAGGTCTACATAGATTCCCTCTCTTTCAAAGGCTTCCCAAACCTCTACTACATTCCCTTCATAGGCAATGGAAACGGTCTCTTTTCCGGTGGTAGCCTTTTTTACTCTGCTAACTAATTCGTCGATGTCATCTATTAGTTCGTCCACCCAACCTTGCTCATGTCTCTTTCTGCTAGCCGCGGGGTTAACCTCTGCCGTTACACTCACACAACCTGCGATATTCCCTGCTTTGGGTTGCGCCCCACTCATTCCGCCTAATCCGGCGGTTACAAAAAGGGCACCGGAGTTTGGCTCCCGGCCAACTTTTCGCAAAGCATTTAAAACCGTAATGGTCGTGCCGTGTACAATGCCTTGTGGGCCAATGTACATATAGGATCCAGCGGTCATTTGTCCATATTGACTTACCCCAAGAGCATTGAACTTCTCCCAGTCATCAGGTTTAGAATAATTGGGGATAACCATTCCATTGGTAACCACCACTCGCGGAGCATCCGGATGAGAGGGGAATAAGCCCATGGGATGACCGCTATACATATGGAGACTTTGCTCCTCGGTCATTTCTGATAAGTATTGCATGGTAAGCAAGTACTGCGCCCAATTTTGGAATACGGCACCATTGCCGCCATAGGTGATTAGTTCTTGCGGGTGCTGGGCTACAGCTGGATCCAAATTGTTTTGAATCATGAGCATTATTGCCGCAGCCTGTTGACTCTTGGCCGGATATTCATTTATCGGACGAGCGTACATTTCGTACTCCGGCATAAAGCGATACATGTAAATGCGACCGTAATCTTTTAATTCCTGGGCAAATTCTGGAGCCAAAGTACTGTGCCATGCCTTGGGGAAATATCGCAATGCATTTTTAAGGGCTAAAACCTTTTCTTCATTGCTAAGAATATCTTTTCTCTTTGGCGCGTGACTGAAGCTTTGGTCAGGTTGCTTGGGTTCTGGTAAAGAGCTTGGTATTCCCGCGCTAATTTCGGCGGCAAAATGGCTTGCGGTATCGATCATCTTTTTCTTTTGAAACTGCCGGTAGCCTTGTCGAAACCATAGGGACAGTGTTTACAACCACTCTGACAACAATGACCGCGTTTTAGGTGGTATTGCTTGGTAAAGACGATATAGCCTTCTTCTGAATAGTAGTAATCTCCTGGCTCGAGATTTGGCATCCTTTAAATTTTGGCAAAATTACAATCTCTAACTGAGCTTGTGCTCACTCGCAAAAAAGCTTTACGAGATTTTGCTTTACGTTAAGAAACAGGAATAAGAAATAATAGTTTTTCTAAAAATGGGGCCTTTTATCATTTGCTCTCCTAATCATAGGCTAACTTTGTTGGTTCTCGATTGAGGCCCCGGGGGAAGGAGCAGCAAAAGAGATCTTGGCATGAGAAAACTTAAATGGTCTGAATATTCGCAGGTGCTTCGCAAAAACACCTTACACAAGGAGCAATTTAGCTCCGCTAATGATTTATTTCTTTCCGAGTATCGCGGGTTTTTTGAGGAACCTGACTTGGGTCGAATCGACGTTAGTTCGGTTCAGGGAATCGGTAATTACACGATTAAGAAAACCAAGGCCATNTTAAAGGATGAGGTTGAGCTCGAAATGAANCTTGATGAACCCCTTTTCACCGTGGGCTTTGTTTTCTCGGGGAGTTTTGTATTTCACAATGGAAATGANGAGCAGGGGACGACAATTTCCGGTCCGTCGGTGGTGGTATATCGCCAAAACAACCAATTGACCTACCAAAGAATTGATTCGGCGCGAACTTATGAAACCTTAAATATCTCCTTTAACGATCAGGTGCTTCAACGGATTTTGCAAAAGTTTCCAAATAGCGGTGGTATCGCAGATCGACTCAGCGAAGAAGGGTTGATTGCTTTTAGACCCGAGGACGAGTTTATGGGGGCCCTATTTGATAAACTAAATATTATTCCTCTCGATCAGGATGTTCATAACCTGTTCCTGGCGGAAAGTCTGGTACTTAAGATTTTGAATAAAGCGATGCTCCTGCTTGATAGCCCAATGGGAGAAGCCGAATTGGATACGACTAAAAAAAGTACCTCGGAGGCGCTTTTTGAAATTTTAGCCTTTATGCGCCAAAACCTGCATAAACCTATTAATCTAATGCGGGTAGCAGATCAATTTCATGTGAGTCCACGCTGGTTACAACGCAGGTTTAAGGAAGAGTTGCAGACAAGTTTTAGCGATTATTTACGGGATATGCGCTTACAACGGGCNTATGATATCCTCACCAATAATGAGCAAGAAATGAGTGTTAGGGAGGTATGTCTGGAAGTAGGGTATNCTAGTAGTCAAACCTTTTCGGCGAATTTTAAGCGCCGCTTTAATGTGAGTCCTAAACAAGTGATGAGTATTGAGAGAGGATGANTCCAATCTTCTTAAATATTGAACCTAGCCAAGAGGAGTTTTTGTTCGATTATCATGGGGTAGCTATATGGATTAANCGCGATGATCTCATTCATCCTCATATNAGNGGTAATAANTGGCGGAAATTAAAGTATCACCTCGAAGATTTCAGGCAAGGCGGCTACCGTAATATTTTAACCTTCGGTGGAGCCTTTAGTAATCACTTAGCGGCCACCGCGGCTTTAGGTTCCCTTATGGAGATACCCACTTATGCCTTAGTGCGTGGAGAGGAGGCCGGGGACAGTCCCACCTTGCGCTTTTGTTCTAAACAGGGGATGCAATGGGAGGGTATTAGCAGGAAGGATTATCAGTTGAAAGATGATTTGGAATTTTTGGAGAGTCTGAGCTTATGGAAACCTGGCCTATATGTGATTCCTGAAGGTGGGAAGGGCGCTCCAGCGGTAAAGGGTTGTGGTGAGATCATTGATGAACTAGGTCAAAAATACGAAGCCATCGCCCTTGCCGGAGGAACAGGAACCACTGCGGCGGGCCTGTTGAGTCATCCGCAAACGCCGCGGGTTTTCTTATACAGCGCTTTAAAAGGGGGTTCATTTTTAAGATTGGCAATTGCTAGGGCTTTGGATGAGTACCGGGCGGTCTATAAAACACAAGCCCTGCCCAAAGATCATCTGCTTCGACAACTGGAGCTTAGGACCGATTACCATTTTGGAGGATTTGCCAAGGTGAATGCGGAATTAATTGGTTTTTTAAACAAGATCTACTTCGAGTACGATTTAAAGCTAGACCCGGTTTACACGGGAAAAATGTTGTTTGGATTGTTGAAAGATATTGAAGTGGGTAAGTTTCAGAGGGGGAGTCGCGTTCTAATTTTGCACAGTGGCGGTTTGCAAGGGATCGCCGGAATGAATCAGCAATTGTCACGTAAGGGCATGGATCTTATTGCATATGAATAAATTATTTCCCTCCGCTATCCTTTTTCTCCTCGCTTTCACAGGGTTTGCTCAAAGTGCCACCGAAAAGTATATCGAGGATTGGTACCAAGTGGCTCAAACCGAAATGTTGGAATATGGTATTCCGGCCTCCATAACTTTAGCGCAAGGAATTCTAGAGTCAGGAAATGGTCAGAGTGAATTAGCTCGAAAATCCAATAATCATTTTGGGATTAAATGTCACACCGATTGGGAGGGGGAAAGAGTTTACCACGATGACGATGAGGATAATGAGTGCTTTAGGAAATATGAGAAAGCAGAGGATAGCTTCCGAGATCATTCGCTTTTTTTAAAAAACCGAAGCCGTTACGCCAAGCTCTTCACCTATAAGCCCAATGATTATAAGTCATGGGCCAGAGGCCTAAAAAAAGCGGGCTACGCCACGAATCCTAAATATGCCGACTTGTTAATCGATTTAATCGAACGTTATGAGCTCTTTAAATACGACGTTCGAGCAATTATCCGGACCAATCCAAATATTAAGGACTTGGACGATGATGATTTGATTGTGCAGGAGTCGGCAAATCGTATTGACTTCGTAGTGGCTCGCAAGGGAGATACATTTGAAAGTCTGGCTCAATACTTTGATAAGCGCCCGGAAGACTTGATAAAGTACAATGAACTGCGCTATGATGCGCAGATTTCCGAGGGCCAAATTGTGTATCTACAACCTAAAAAGCGGAAGGCGGCGCGGGAACATCGCTACTACACCGTGGTGGAAGGCGATGATATGTATAGTATTTCCCAGCAATTTGGAATTAAGCTATACAAGCTTTATCAGCGGAATAAAATTCCTGCAGGCTCTCAGGCACCCGCCGGTACAAGACTCCAATTGCGATAAGCAATGAAGTCGCGCNTAGCCTATATTTTCGCTGTCTTGCTGGTGATNCCCATTGGNTTGGGCGTACGGAGTATCGAACTCCCNNCTTGGATTCACTTTTGGCTAGGGGACGCTCTNTATGCCACAATGATGTATTTTATTGTTTCGGCATTAGTCCCGCAGTGGAAAATATCGAGGCGCTTTACCCTAAGCCTTCTCCTCTGCTTTGGCATAGAGTTTTCTCAGCTTTACCAGGCCGATTGGATCAAGGCCATACGCAATACTCGACTCGGAGCAGTGACTTTAGGTCGTGGATTTATGTGGTCAGATCTTTTGGCCTATTTTGGTGGGGCTTTGTTCGGGGCAGCTATCGATAAATTCTCGCAGGCCGCAAGAAGATCTAAGCAAGCTTATTTTTTGTAAAAGAAGGGGAATATGATGATCTATTTAATTGGCGGCCTCTCGGCCTTATTTATTGGTATTGGATTTTTGTTAAATGAGAATAATGCCGGCAGCTTGTTGGCAGGATACAATACTTTGTCCGAGGAGGAGCAGGCCAAGTTCAGACTGACTGAGTTTTTGGTTTTTTTCCGCCAATTCCATGTTTATTTAGGCATTAGTTATTTACTTTTTGGTGTTATAGTTTGGTGGCTGATGGAAAGCTCAGTACTCGGTCTGTATATTGGCTTGTACCCCATCTTTGCTTATATGCTATTTATATATCGGGCCCAAAAGTTTCAAGGGTCTACCGGTCGAGCTTCCACATGGGCCATCTTGGTATTGGGCTTATGCGCTATAGGGATTGTGATTCTTTTCACCTACGGTTCAAGACCAAATACAATAAATCTGAACCAAGAGGGAGTGGTAATAGAAGGCTCCTATGGTGCTTCATGGCCCTGGGAGCAAATTGAAGAGGTGCAGCTCTTAGAGGAGCTACCTCCCCTAAAACGTCGGGTACATGGCACCTCCATGCCACCAATATATCAGGGTTATTTCCAGACTGAAGAGGGTCATCGAGTAAAGCTCTTGATAAACTCCGATCAAAGACCCTTAATTTATCTTAATCTAAAAGGGGCAGAGGATGTGTATTTTGTTCCATTGCAATGGACCCAAGATGAACCAGAACGGTTAGTCGAGAAGATCAACCGGGGGCTAGGCCAAGATTCTCTATCGAAGACCCCTTGAGAAAACAAGGCTTAGGCCTTTTTCCAATTTTTGTGGCGATAGAAGGTGTTCATCACAAAGGCATGGGGGATAGTTAGGCAAGAAATAAAGATAAGGGCGCTTAGACTAAGGGATACCTCCAGTTTAAGCCATTGTACTGTGGCCCAAAAGAACAGCATACCTAATAGGGAAATGATGGTAAAGGGGCTCAATAGTTTAATGAATTCAAGCTGCTTGGTCACCACCCCTTTTTGATGTAAAAATTTGTATTCCTGCTGTAAAACCCGCAAGGAGTGAAGGATGATAAAGTAGAGACTAAAACTTAACAAAGGCGAAAAGAGGTAAAAAGTGAAGCTTACAATGAGCATTTCGTAAAGCTCCCTGCCTAATCGCTCCATGCTAACAACTTTCAGGTATACCGAAATTACCAATAAGGATAGTAATGTACTAATGCTAAGAAGGTGGATTTCTAAACTCCAAGAGAGCAGGCCATGTAATATATCATTGATCAAAGCAGTCTCGGCAAAGCCCGACAGACTAGTTTTATTAAAACTCAAATAGCTACTCAAGAGCCATATTCCCCAGCTAAAGAAGAGTGATCTTTTAAGCCATTTGGGCCCTTGAAGATCTGCCCATTGGGATTGACCAAAATGAAAACCTGAGATTAAAAAAAAGGTCGAGAAGGCAAAGGCCGGGGAAAGCAGCCAAACGAGACCAAAACCCAATGCCGCCAGGACATACTTAAGTATGAAGGCTTGATTTTCAGCTTTGTTTTTCACCCCAAACAGGTGGTGATCGATAGCGCCATGAGCTATTCCTAATGTCGCAATGAAAAATGCACAGACATAGACCTCTATTTCTAGGGCAAGGGCATTATCCGATGCTTCTAGCGGTAATAGCAAAAAGAATAGCGCTATGTAAAGGAAATCAACTTTGGGCATAAGGGTGAGGGAAGAAAAAGATGCGCTTATTTAAGCGCATCTTCATCATTTTTTAATTCTCTATTAATTAGGCGGTCGCCGTCTTATTGTCATCAGAGAATGCAAGGCTGTACACCACTAAGCCAAAGCCAATTTTGTTAATGGCGTCCGCGATATTGTAGAACAGGTCCACCTTGTCAGAACTCCAGTCTAAAGCCGTGTTTAACCAACCACCAGGCATACACATGTAGCCAATTGGATAGATTGCCCAGCCTACTAATACGAACCAGGCTAGGATGCGAACAGTTCTCGCTACTTTGGGGTCGCTATTGGCCAATTTAGCCACTTCACCAGCCCAAGCAGTGTAAAGGATATAAATGTAGCCGAGAGTAGATAGTACTCCGTACATCACAGAATGGGTGGTGTCACCGCCCTCTGGATTAAAGGCCTCACCGATATAACCAAACACCAACATCCAAACCGAGGCGATGATTAGTTTCCACAGTAGACTTTTTGTGGCTCCTGCCGCTTTGGTCAGCAAATAGAATTCCACACACATCAGAGGAACGGTTAAGGTCCAATCAATGTAGCGTAAAGCCGTGGGGTTCTCACCAGTAGCTAGATAGTAATCCCGCATGTAGTAATAGTGAACAGCAGCGATGAAGGTAATCAGGCCTGAAACCAATAAGGACAATTTCCATTTTCCCTCAGCTCTTCCTCTCTCAAAAAAGAAAAAGACAGAAGCTGCCATCATTGCCATGTAGCCCGTAAAAAAGGTAAAGGCTACCGCGTCGTCCTTAGGAATTTCCAGGATGCTTAAAAAGGTGTTCATAATAAATCGGTATTAATTAGTCACCTGTTAACTAGGCACTTCCGATTTTTGTTTAAAGTTTTGTTAAAAAAGTTAAACAACTTGTGTAATTGAACAGTATTCTGTAAACCGTAATTCCTTTGCGAGTCTAGGTTTGAGAGGATGCGGGTCGAAATAAGAAATTATCGCAGGCGGTAACAAATTAGGGTGCCGTCGCTGCTGTAAGTGACGATATTTAAACTTTTATCGCGGTTTAGGGAACCCATGTCAAATGGTCCTTGGGCAAAAACCGGGAAGCCATCCACCAGATCACCTTCTTCGTTAAAGAGTCTAATCTCCTCAGCTTCAGCCGAAAACGCGGCTGCGTAGAAACGATTGTTAAGGATCATCGCTTTGGGTTTTACGCTGATATCATCTTCGAAGGAGCCTTTAAAAGGCCGTTGATCGTCTTTTACAAAAAGATCTTGGTCATCGCTGAATATATACCTGCCTTCAAAATAAATAAGGTGGTCGGCGGGATGACTTTGATCCAAGAAAAGCGCGTCGACCTTCCCTTCGGGATTAATAACGTACATCTTACCTGAATTGGAGCCTGCAATCAATTCTGAGCTAGCCAAGTCTTCCCCGGCCTTTAGGTAGAAGCTGGTTTTGAGTTCTTCGATGCTCTCTTCCACCTTAAAGCGTTCTTCACCGCGACGGTTTAATTGGTAAAGTTTCCCATCTGCCGAAAGGCAAACGATAATATCCTTGCCGCCGACACTAAAGAACTGTGGCTCACTAACAATATTAGAAGCTGCCGTTTTGAAGTTCCAGCCTTCAACAATTTTTCCTTCTACAGTATAATTTACCAAATCAGGTCCACAAGGAACCACTAAGCGATAATTACGTGCTTGGTCATAATTAAAGACGCCCACGGGTGCGGTGCTCGCTGCGGGTAAGTCCACAGGGAATCCCTCGACATTCCGTCCTAAACGATCTAATACCCAAAGTTTATTTGGCGTATTGAAGACCATTTGCAGTTTATTATTCTTGAAAATGTCAATCTGCTTAATCTCGCCCAAGATGGGGCCGTCTAATTTTTGCGTCCAATAGACCTCACCCTTTCGGGAGATGAGATACAGCTGGTTGTTCTCGTCTTGAATAGCAATATCCAGCTTTTGATTCATGTGATTGCGAAGGAACTGTGGTTCCCCTTTAGGTTGGCCTTCCAACTGAACGGACCATTGCCTAACGATTTTTTCTTGAATGGAACGCTCCTCGCGCAACATCATGGAAACAAAGGAGCGGTCTTTTTCCGCCCTAAGCTGCAGGATTCCCCAGCGGAGGTTTTGGAGACTGTCCATGTGGTTTTCCACATCCAAACTAAGTTCCTTATTGAATTGGTCTTTGTGATTGGAGATCCATTCCGGCATTCCAATCACAATTTGCATATGTGCTCGACCAGCAAGTTGGGTGCTCAAATTCAGGTAGCTATCGCTGCGATCCAGGGTCTTTTTGTCTAAGATATCGTTTAGAACTACTTTAAGAGCGGGTAGTTGATTACCGAGTAGCACGAAATCCTCGTGGATTAAATAGTAAGGATGATGGAAGTCTTCAAATAATCTTCCGTATAGCCGTGGCAAGAGATTCATGGGTCCCAACTTGCGAATCACATGGCCTCGGTAGCCTTCGATAAAATTGCTATCTGCCAAGGAGGCCATGGTTTCCTCACAAAGATCTAGGTCGCGAAAATTGAAATAGGCGAATTGATAGGCTTCGCTATTAGTTCCACGTCCGGCCGCGAAGGTTCCCATTTCGGAATCGATAATTCCATTGAGTTTGGAGCTGGCTTGCGCTGGAAGCTTGGCCAATAAATCTTGGTAATCGTTTAATCGACCATCCTTCTCCAGGTAGGCCAGGTAAGCACGATGATATTGACCGATATTTCCCAGGCTCAAATGATTCCATTGTGCGATATTGATGGGAATGAGCTTTTTGGCACTAGCAGGTTCGTTTCGGAGATTGGCTAAAGATTGGGGGTAGTAGGCCTGTGTCTCAGGATGACTAATAAGTCCGGTTGCGAATAGATCATTTCCCTCAGCGTCGAGATCCAAGGCTATCCAGTCTCCAATGCCATTTAGAAAACTGAATGATTGCGAGCTTAGGGTTTTGAAATAATCTCCTGTTGCGTTCAGTTTGAAATAGATATTGGCTACTGCCCGCGGATTACGGCTTTGCCTCATTGGTCCTAAACTTTGCATTTCAGGCACCGTGGTCGCCGTAGTTTTTTGTCGCAGTACTGCCTCTAGAGCCAGCTTATTACCACTTAATATGTAAATGTCATCCTGCTGATAGCAAAACAGTTCTTGCTCCGCATTAAGCCTAATATGGAAGATTTCCTCCCCGGCATAGTTCAGGCGTTCCATGCCATCTGCCCTCAGGAGTTCTTCAAAAAGCGACTTCGATGAAGGGGCATCATTAAACAAAAAAAGCAGCCAATCATAACGGTCAGCACCCGAGAGGACCTGAGCTAAAAAGATTTCGCTGTCATTAATTGCTTCGTCCAAACTATCCTGGGGAAGAAAGTCCGCGACATTCGATAAATGTCTTTCGAAATCCGCGATAATACTCAAGGGTCGCAAGAGCTTAAGCACCTTTGCGCTCTCTCTTTTTGATTGCAGTTCGTTCCAGTCGTTTATTTCGGCTAAATACACCGTATTCACCGGAAGTAATTCAAGAATATTCTTTTTGGCAGGCGCATCGGGTTCGCAGCCTAACAAAAGTAAAAAGGGGAGTAGTAAGAGTAGAGTTCGTTTCATTCTAATGAAACCTGAGTTTTAGCAAATATAGCAAGGATTATTAGTGCTAAAGTTCAAGCTTAAGTTGGGGAGGCAAAAGCTGAAAGCTATTACGGTGCCAAGGGCTAGGTCCGTAATTTCTAATCGCCTCACGATGGGCTTTAGTAGGATAGCCTTTATTAGAAAGCCAATGGTATTGGGGGTATTCCTCAGCCAAACGAGCCATGGCTTCATCGCGGTGCGTTTTGGCTAAAATGGAGGCCGCCGCGATAGATTTAAATCGGCCATCACCCTTTATTTCACAACTGTGTTGAATTTCAGGGTAAGGATTGAAGCGATTGCCATCAATTAATAGGAATTCGGGTTTAAGTTTCAAGCCTTCTACAGCGCGATGCATGGCAAGGAATGAAGCCTGAAGGATATTTATCTGATCAATTTCTGCAGCAGAAACTGAAGCGACGGACCAGGCCAAGGCTTTTTCTTCAATGATGGGGCGCAGTTGTTCCCTTTGTTTCTCGCTGAGCTTTTTGGAGTCGTTTAATAAAGGATGACTGAATCTCGGTTTTAGAATTACGGCCGCCGCATACACCGGTCCNGCCAAACATCCTCTTCCNGCCTCATCACAACCTGCTTCGAGCCGNCCTCTTTCCTTAAAGTTTCGCAATCTAGCCATGGGTNGTCAAGCTTTTTTGGATGCTCTGCCACATGGCCTCAGCCGACTTTTCCCAGGAGAACTGTTTTAATTGTATTTCTCCAGCGGCCTTTAGTTTGGTCTGTAAATCTGAGTTTTCCATTTTGAGCATGGCTTGGGCAATGCTCTCCGGATCACGCGAATTAATGTAAAGTGCCGCATCAGCTGCAACCTCAGGTAATGCGGTATTGTCGGCCGAAATTACCGCTGTACCACTGGCAAAGGCTTCTAGGATAGGTATGCCAAAGCCTTCAAAATGAGAAACCAGGCATAGCGCCTCTGCAGCCGATAGAACCTTGGCCAAGGCCTCATCACGCAATCGGCCCGTGAAGTAAATGTGCTCTTTAAACTGGCAAGCTTGATAAGCTGCTTCAATGCTGGATGTCCACAGCATTTTTTCTCCCACAATCAGCAAGCTATTTTTTCCCCCTTGAGCTTTATAGCTGTCAAAACCCGCAAAAAGTCCTTCCAGGTTTTTACGTGGGTTTAGCGCTCCCAAATGAAGAAAGTATTTCTGGCCCCCGCTAAATTGTTGGCGGCTTGTTTGATCTATGGTTTCTCCTAATGGTTTTAATTGTTTGCCAAATCCATTGGGAATCACGTCAATTTTAGATTTCGAAACTTTATAGGTCTCTGATATATCCCCTTGGCAGAACAGGGAAACGGTGCCTATTCTTTTGGCCTTTCTGGCAAAGCGAGGATAGAAATGACGCATGTAACCGCCGGCGACTGGATCTAAATTTCGAGGTTGATGGTCAAAATTCAAATCGTGAATGATTGAAATCGAAGGACAGTTTCCCCAAAGTGGAATCATGCCATCTGGTGAGATGAAGAGATCTACTTTTTCCTTCCGTAAATAAAAGGGCAGGCTTACCTGGAACCATAAATGCCAGAGCAGGGGATGCCTTGTAGGGGGAAAAAGGACTTTTGTTTTAATGCTCGAACTAAAGACGAATTCTTGGTCGAAGGGACGGTCGAATATGAATATCCATTCCACTTCTGGATGCTGCTTGCTGAGAATCTCAAAAATATGGGATGTAAATCTCCCAATGCCCTCTAGGCGGTCCTTTAGTAGTAGTCGAGTATTTACCGCGATCTTCACACTACAAAGATAGAGCCTCCGTTTCACTATCTTCGCAAGGCTCAAAGCTTATGCAAAAGAAATTTGTGGGCAGCCTTGCTTTGCTGCTCTTCGTGAACTTTTTGATCAAACCGATCTGGATCTTTGGCATCGACCTGGAAGTACAAAACCAGGTTGGCGCAGATGCCTATGGCTTATATGCNGCCATGCTGAGCTTTTTGATGATTTTTAATATCATCATGGACTTGGGTCTGGCTCATTTTAGTAATAAAGAAATCGCNAGCGAGCCCAAACANTTAGCTCGACATTTTTCCGAAATTATTCTTATCAAGTTAAGCCTNGCNGGACTTTATTTTGTCATATCGATTGGNCTTGGTTTTTTCTTGGGCTATTGGGAAATGGGCTCCCGTTTNCTGCTTTGGTTNAGTCTCTCTCAAGTATTTGCTTCCATTCTTTATTACTTAAGGTCACACCTTACTGGTTTACTGCTTTTTCGCTGGGATGCTTTTTTCAGCATTTTTGATAAAACCTTAGTCATCCTTTTGGCCGGATATCTGCTTTATTTCGTGGAGGGTGGAATGGATGTAGAGACCTTTGGAGCTGTTCAGGCGCTCTCGTATGGACTCGCCGCGGGCGCAGCCTTTTTGGTAATTTTTTGGAAGGCCCCCTATTTTAAGCCGCACTTCCATTGGAAGAAATTCAAGTTAAAGCTTGGGAAGAGTTTACCTTACGCTTTAATGATTTTCCTGATGTCCCTGTATACTAGGGTCGATTCGGTAATGTTGCAGCAAATTATCGGAAATGAAGAGGCTGGTATATATGCCCAGGCCTTTCGTTTATTAGACACTCTCAATCAACCTGCTTATCTCTTCTCCGTCCTGCTTTTGCCCATGTTCGCCACTCTATTCTCCAAGAGAGAGGGGGTTTCTGATTTGGCTAAACTGGCTTTTGTGCTCATTTATGTAATGAGTTTAAGTATCGCCTTAGCGGGATATTTTGAGTCAGAAGACTTAATGGCCTTCCTTTATGAGGAGCATGCAGAAGCAAGTAGTCCATTGTTGCAGGTATTACTTTTTTCCTCCTTAGCCTTTGGGGCAACTTATGTTTTTGGAACAATGCTCACGGCACGTGGCGACCTTAAAACCCTAAATTATATTTCAACGGCAGGCTTGGTCCTTAATGTGCTTTTGAACGCCATATTGATTCCCACGCAGGGAGCAAAGGGAGCAGCTTTGGCTACCTTACTCACGCAAGGACTCAGCGCGATTTTACAGTTCATAGTTAGCTACAAGGTGGCGCAACTGAAATGGCAAAGCTCCTTTTTATTACGCTTCTTAGCTTATACAATTCAATCTGTAGTTCTGGCTTGGTTAATACATCACTTCGTGGCAGATTGGCGATATGCTTTAGTCTTGATCATTCTATTAGTAAGTGTTTCCGTTTTAATTTGGCAATTACTTCCTTGGCGTGATGGACTAGAAATGATTAAGCAGCGTTTAAGGGAACGCAATCGCGGCTAAAATTCTATTTTTGCCCGCCTAAAAGCTTATTAATATGGAAGGTTCTCCAAGGGATCAAGATCGCGTATTCGACTCCACCAATTTGATTGTATACCTCTACAATTGGCGTTTGCCCTTAATTGTAGTTTCCTTGATTGCGGGAATTCTAGCGGCCATTTTTAGTGGGCCAAAATTTATTGATCCCCTTTTTGAATCTACCGTAACCGTATTCCCTTCAACCACAAACTCGCTATCCAAGGCACTTTTGCCTCAAAAATTTGCTTCTCGCGGCCAGGATATTTTGGAGTTTGGTAAAGAGGAGGAAGCCGAACAGCTATTGCAGATTTTGAATACGGATGAGATTCGGGATAGTATCATCCGCAAATACAATTTGATGGATCACTACCATGTCGATGCTAGTGGTAAGTATGCCAAAACTGAATTGTACAAGACCTTCTCCAGTAATATTTCCTTCCGCAGGACAGAGTTTATGAGTGTGGAGATTAGTGTACTTGACACTGATCCTGATACTGCGGCTTTCATTGCCAACGATATTGTGGTGCTATTAGATATGGTTAAAAACCGTATTCAGCGTGAAAGAGCTAACCAAGGTTTAAAAATTATTCAGGGCGAGTATTTTGGGCTTCGAAAAGAGGTGAAGAGCTTGGAGGACTCTCTTACCTTATTGCGCTATAAAGGAGTGCATGATTATGAAACGCAATCTTCCGTTTTGAATGAGCAATTGGCCACGGCCTTAATTGAAGGAAAGAGCAATGCCGTTAAGACGATTGAACGCAAGCTCGATACCTTAGCCAAATATGGCGGGACCTATGTTTCTCTACGTGATGACTTAAGTTATATGAAGGAGGAAGTAGTTAAGCTCAAAACAGCCTACGACCAGGCTAAAGTTGATGTTTCACAGAGTCTTCCTGCTACTTTCCCTGTGAATAACGCCTATCCGGCGGAAAAGAAGAAATATCCAATTCGCTGGCTCGTGGTGGCTCTGAGTATGTTAGGTTCTTTTACGGCTACCCTTATTTCAATTCTCATTTGGGATACCATTCGGAGCTCTCGTAAAAAGGCTTAGGCTTGAGGGGATTTCAGTTAAATAAAGAGGATCGGCCTATTTATATTACCGGTCTGCTGGTAGCTATGCTCAATGTGGGCCTAATTATCGCAGAACAATATTGGGCCTTACTTATTCCAGTAGCCTTGCTGGTGGTTACCATGACCTTTTTGGCCCTGGACAAGGTGCTTTATTTCATCATTTTCAGCACCCCGCTGAGTATTTTTTATTTACATCCAACACTTCATATTGGTTTTACCCTCCCCACTGAACCCTTATTGTTTGGGGTGATGCTGATCTTTTTNGCCAAAGTGATTTATAAGGGGAATTTTGATTTGAAGATTGTTAAGCATCCAGTTTCCCTCGCTATCCTGGCTATGATTTTCTGGATGTTTGTTACTACGGTAACTTCTCAGCTACCCTGGATTAGCACTAAATATTTGATCGCGAGAATTTGGTTCGTCTCCGTGTTCTTCTATTTAATGTCTAAACTATTTCATCAACGGCAGCGGACCTATCTTTTCTTTTGGCTCTATTTAATTCCCTTGGCGGGCGTAGTTATTTACACAATCGTCATTCACGCCCAATGGGGTTTTACTAAGGATGCTTCCGTTTGGGTAATGTTCCCCTTCTTTAAGGAGCATACCTCCTATGGAGCTGTTTTGGCCTTATATATTCCCATCGCTGTAGCGTTTACTTTTTTTCTAAAGTGGGACCTAAACCGGAAGATCCTCGCCGGCACGGTCTTATTGATTCTGCTGGCCGGAGTGGTTCTGTCCTATACCCGAGCCGCATGGGTAAGTCTGGTGGCGGCTGGCTTTGCGGGTTTTTTAATTTGGATACGATTAAGGAGAGAAGTATTCTTTTTAATGGTATTGGCCTTCGTGGGTACCTTATTCTATTATCAAGATGATATTCTTAAAAGGTTTGAGAAAAACGATACGACCAGTAGTGATGACTTAAGTGAGCACGTAGAGTCGATTAGTAATATTTCCACGGATGCATCCAATATGGAACGGATTAATAGATGGAAATCCGCTTTTAGGATGTATGCAGAGCGGCCGGTTTTTGGTCATGGCCCGGGCACCTATATGTTTCTTTACGCTCCTTATCAAAAGCCTTATGAGAAAACCATTATCTCTACCAACAATGGCGATATGGGGAATGCGCATAGCGAATACATTGGTCCCCTAGCCGAAAGTGGGACTTTGGGTTTGATTCTAGTCCTGGTTTTAGTTTATCTAAGTGTACGCACTGGTATGAGGGCCTATCATGCGCAAAGTGATCCGGATCTTAAAGTTTTGGCCTTGGCGGCACTTATCGGTTTGATGACTTATTGGACTCATGGTTTCCTCAACAATTTCCTGGATATGGACAAGGCCACCTTACCAGTTTGGGGATTTACGGCCTTTTTAGTCTATTTGGACGTGTATCGCGGCGAAAAAAAATAAATCTATTACGACTTTAATTTAGAAGCACTTAGCAATTCTTGCTGAATGCGAAGGGTGTTAAATTAAGCCTGTGTTAAGGAAAAGGGCTTGTCAATTAAACTTTTTTTAACATTTTTGGTAGCGGATAACCAATAAATTAAAGCTATGCGAACAACCAAAGCGGTGCTAACGCTACTGTTAGCGCTATGCGTGTCGGTGGGTTTTGCCCAGTCGCGCACGGTCAAGGGAACCGTTAAGGGTCCCGGTGGGGAACCAATCCCAGGTGCTTCGGTGATCGAGAAAGGAACAAAGAATGGTACGGCTACTGATGCCAATGGTACCTACTCGATTACTGTAGCCGGTCCAAATTCAGTTTTAGTTATTTCATCATTAGGTTTCGAGACTCAGGAACGCACAGTAGGATCTAGTTCTACTATCGATGTGTTCATGGCTGAGTCGAGCGAGCAATTGAATGAAGTAGTTGTAACTGGACAGGGTGTGGGAATGAGCCGGAAACGGATCTCAACCACGGTTTCTTCTATCGATTCGAAAGAGTTGAAAAAATCTCCAGCCATGCAGCTGGATCAACTCATTCAATCAAAACTTCCAAACGCTCAAATTAAGTTGAGCTCTGGACAACCTGGAACTGCTTCGATTATCCGTTCACGGGGACCTGTTTCCGCGAACACTAATACCACTCCGGTAATTATGATTGATGGAGTTCGGGTGGACAACCTTAACTCTAACCCTTCTTTGGGTCTTAACACTGGTGGAGCTCAGTCTTCTGCCATTGCGGACATCCCTATGGAGGACATTGATCGCATTGAGTACATCCCTGGTGGTGCTGCAACTACTCTATATGGTGCAGATGCTGCGAACGGAGTACTACAAATTTTCACCAAGCGTGGAAAAGCTGGCAAGGCTAGTGTATTCTTCGAAACTCAGTTGGGCCAAATGGTTGGTACTCCTGACTTCCTTCGTTGGGAACGCACCGCTGACCTAGTTTACACTCCTGGTTTCGTGCAAAATTACCGCTTAGGTTTCTCTGGTGGTACGGATGCCTTTAACTACAGCTTCTCTGGTTCTTTGTACCAAGATGATGGTTTCAATGCCGTGAATGAGCAGATTCGTCGTAACTTCCGTACTACGGTAGCAGCGCGCGTTTCTAACCGTTTGCGTTATTCCGCTTCATTGGCTTACTCAAACTCTGAGTTTACCCGTGATTACAACGCGAATACCAGCTACTCTCGTTTCGGTAACTTAGAAGGAGGTTCATTCGGTGATCTTGATTCTTTAACTGATCAGGAATTTGAAGATCTTAAGAATCAACTACAAGACGAAGCAGATGTTACCGCCATTACTGAGCGCGTTAACCGCTTCAATGTGGCAAACAACTTCACCTACGATGTTAATGATAAGGTGATTGTTTCACTTGACTTCGGTTTAGATAGCCGTAATTCAAGACAGCAAGAATTAGGTACTAATGCCTTACAGATTGTAAAAGGTACTTTCCCTGACGGGACTACCGATCAAGGTTACATCGACGTGAGTTCTCGTGACTTCTTGGTATTAAGTGCTAACTTAAACACGGCTTATACTGAGCGTGTAGGTGACTTTGACTTCATTACTACTGTAGGTGGTCAGATGTTCCGTCAGAATGACTACCAGACCCTAATCAATGCCACTGGGGTGCCCGATGGTTCAGAGTCTATCAATAACTCCGCTGACCAAAGTGTACAGGATTTCTACAATACCGTGACTTCTTATGGATTGTATCTAGCCGAAAACATTGGTTATAAGGACAAGCTATTCTTAGACTTAGGTCTTCGTTTCGATGGTAACACCGCATTTGGTGAGGAAATTGGACTAATTCCACTTATTAAAGTTGGTGGTTCGTATATCCTTTCGGATGAGGAGTTCTTCAAGAATGCCGTTTCTAAAGATATCGTGACTCTAGTTAAGCTTCGTGCGAACTACGGTCAGGCGACTATCTTCCCAACTCCATTCGCGAATGATTTGACTTTTGCTTTGAATCCTTATAATGGATTACAATCATTTGCTTTTGATAACCCAGGTAACCCTCAACTAGAGTCTGAGATTGCCAATACCACTGAGTTCGGTATCGATCTTGGTTTATTCAAGCGATTAACTCTTGGTTTCACCTACTACAACACTACTACTGAAGGAGCATTATTTACTCCTCCTCAGGCTCCTTCTTCTGGACAGGCAGCCCAAGAGAAAAACGTAGGTGAGATTGAAAACACGGGTTATGAAATTGCCTTAGGTGTGAACATCTTGAATAACGAGAATCACAATTTGAATGCTCGTTTCTCGTACAACTACAACCAGAACAATGTAATTAGTACTGGTGGTGCTCCCGAATTCGTAGTAGGTGGATTTACCTTCTTAGGAGCATGGGTAAACGAAGGACAGCCTTTAGGTTACTTACGTGGTGCTAAGGTTGTTGATGATGGAAATGGAGGTTACGAAGTGGAGCGTAATGCTTACTTAGGAAATACCTTCTCTCCAACCTTCGGTACTTTCGGTATTGACTACACTTGGAATAATAAGTTAAGCGTATTCTTAAACGGAGATTACCAGTTCGGTGGTCAGGGTGTAAACGTTGACGACGTATTACGTTACTTCGGTGGAGTAAACGATGCTGATCGTTTCCCACAAGAGGTATTAGACGCTGGTATTACTTCTTTCTTTGACCTAGCTGGTTTCTGGGTAGAAGATGCAGATTATATCAAAGTGCGCACCGTTGGTGTTGAATACAACTTCGGAAGTCTTTTAGATAGCCGTATTAAGAATCTACGTTTAGGATTCACCTTACAGAATGCTTTCAACTGGGCTAGCTCTAGCTTTGACCAGATGTTACCGGTTCTGGTATCCGTACTCAAGGAAGATTCGCGGGTGGTGGTTTCGCTTTCGGAACCGAGTCTGCTCCTCGTATCTACTTAGCAACTTTACGTGTTAACCTTTAATCCAGAAGCAAGATGAAAAATTTATTATCTAAGATTTCTATCGTAGCCGCTTCAGCATTAGTGATTGTAAGTTGTGAAACCGTAGACCCAACTAATGTTGTGAATCCCAACCTTTCCGAGTCGGCATTGGTTGGCCAGCCTAACTCTTCTCAGAGTTGGTTAAATGGACTAGAACGTCAATTAGCAATTGCTGCCAATAACAATTTAATTGTTGCGGAGATTGCTTCTGATAACTATGTAAATACCCAAACCTTCTTTAACCAGTTTATGGACGGTTTGAACATCGATTGGCAAGATGATGATGTGGATGATTCTCAATTCCATATTGCTCGTCTTCGTGAGATGGCTTTATTCGGACTTAATGAAATTGGCCCAGCCGATGCGAATTATAGTGCGGATATTCAGGCAGAATTCGAATTCTTTGCCGGTCTTTCTCACCTTTGGGCAGCGATGTATTATCAAGCGCTACCTGGTGAATCAGGTGGTCCTGTTTTAAGCCGTGACGTGCATCTAGATGCAGCAATTAACTATTTCAATAGTTCTGATGCTACTAGTGCCAATACTTCAGCTAAAATGGGATTGGTGCGTGCTCATTACCTTAAGGGTGATGCTGCAATGGCAGTTGCCGCTGCAGATGCGGCTATTGCTGCGGAGCCAGACTTCCTACGCTTGATCTCTTTTGATCCGCAAAACAGCCGTGGTAACAGTAATAGTCTAAACTACACTGTAAACTCATTACAGGATGCGATTTATGATCGTGGTAGTTTTGATGATTTACAGCCACTTCCAAAGCTTGACTTCTTGGATCCTAAATTCTCAGTGGTTTCCGCTAACGAGGATGCAGGTATTCCATTATTCAAGATTGAAGAAGCTTACCTAGTGAAAGCTGAGGCGGCTAATGCTGGTGGTAATGATCCCGGTGCTGTTGCTGCTCTAACCGACTTGTTCACCGTAGTGGCGGGTCGTCCTATGCGCAGCATTAATGATGCCGCCGAAGATCGTACTGAGCGTAATCCAGGTACTCGTCCTGACAGTACTGATGTTACCGTTGATGGTCGTGCAGGCTTAGTTCTTGCTCGTAAATCAGCAAATGTTGATGTTCCTTCAGTATCGGGTACTTCTTATGATGCGGCCATGGTAGGAGGCTTAACTGGCGATGCTATGTTAGAAGCTATCTACAATATCCGCCAGGAAGTATTCATCGCAGAAGGTATTCGTATGATGGACATGGGCCTAACTTTAGTAGTTTCTCAAAATGAGTTCTTACTTAATTCCGCCAATGTTTCAACTGCAGATACCGAAGCCGATATTCCTGCTTTCTTAGCGGGTATCGCTTCTGAGATTGATGCAATCACTTACGACGATGCTGCTCGTACTTGTACCATCACTCATGATATCTCTGCCTTAATTGTAGCGAATAAGGCCACAAGTTATGTGTGCCCTTTCCATTAATATTGGGTAATCCAGATTTAAGAAAGCCCCCTGTAGCAATTGCTGCAGGGGGCTTTTATTTTTATGGAAAAGCAAAGGCCGTTTTACTCCTTTAATTCAATCCGATTTATGATTTCAGGGAGTAGGCGGAGGGAGGCAATTTCACGGTGCCGCTTGCGGGCATCTCCCGCAGGATAGCCGAAATAGGTCTTACCACCTTCCAAATCCTTAGGAACTCCTGATTGGGCTAAAACCACCGCTTTATCCCCGATGTTTACATCTGAGCCTACCCCAACTTGACCCCAAAGCACAACTTCATTGCCAATCCGACTGCAGCCAGCAATACCAACTTGAGCGGCCAATAGGCACTTCTCCCCGATAATAGTGTCGTGCCCTATGTGCACGTGATTATCAAGCTTGGAACCCCTGCCAATGCGCGTTTCTGCACTTACTCCTCGGTCGATGGTGCAAGAAGCGCCAATTTCTACTTCATCTTCTAATATCACCGTACCGCCACTTAATAGGCGATCATGACCCTCAGCTCTTTTTTTGTAATAGAAACCATTGGACCCGATTACGGAATTGGCTTGAATATGCACTCCGTCGCCAATTCGGCAATTTTGCATAATGCTCACATTGGCGTGGATAACACAATTCTTGCCGATCTTAACCCCAGGGCCGATAAAGGCTCCAGGTTGGATAATTGTGCCTTCCCCAATTTCTGCGTCGGGTGCAATCTGCGCAGCGCTAGCTTGGAAAGGGAAGAAGTGTTGGGTTAACCTGTTGAAATCGCGAAAGGGGTCATCCGAGATTAAAAGACCTTTGCCGGGAGGTACCGCCACCTCTTGATTTATTAGTATGGTAGTCGCGGCCGACTCTATGGCTTTTTGGTAGTATTTAGCGTGGTCGACAAATACAATGTCACCAGGCCGCACCCGATGAATCTCATTAAAGCCATAGCTTAAGTGATCGGCTTCTCCACGAAAGGCACAGCCAAGCAGATTCGCCAATTCTTCTAAGGTATGAGCTTTAGGGAAATCCATTATTCGCCTTTATAGCGTTCTTTATAATTGCCAGTAGCTGTCTCGATAACCACTTTCTCTCCTTGATTAATGAAAAGTGGTACACGAATCTCTGCCCCAGTTTCAACCGTGGCTGGCTTTAAGGTATTTGTAGCGGTATCGCCTTTAATCCCTGGCTCAGTATAGGTGATTTCAAGAATTACTTTTTGCGGAAGCTCGCAAACTAGTGGACGATCCTCATCGGCGTGGAAAAGCACTTGGCATTCCATTCCTTCCTTAATAAATTGAGGAGCGTTGATCAATTCCTTCGGGATGGTGATTTGGTTATAGTCATCCATATTCATGAAATGAGACCCACTGGGATCTTCATATAGGAATTGATAGTTGCGGTTTTCTATGCGGATGATATCCAATTTAGTTCCAGATGGAAAGGTGTTGTCGATTACCCTTCCAGTGTCAAGATTCCTCAGCTTCGTGCGGACAAAGGCCGGACCTTTACCGGGTTTTACATGCAAGAATTCAATGATTTGGTGGGGCTTACCATTCCAAGTTATACATAGTCCATTTCGGATATCTGAAGTATCTGCCATCTTTATTGATTTTGAGCAAAAGTATTAAAGCCTATTGATAATCGGTGATTCTGAGGGACTGATCGCAAATAAAGGCTTCGTCCTCATTATAGTTTGTTCCAATTAGCAGGCTTCGATCTGCTAATTCGCTTGCAAGAAGGTTGCGGTACCATTGCACACCATCTGCATCTAAATTGGAGGTGGGTTCATCCAGAATAATTAGCTCGGCGGCACTGAATAGGGCCAGGCCTAGGCGTAATCTTTGTTTCATCCCCGAGCTCAAGTTGCGAATCTTCTTTTTCCGGGCCTCTTTTAATAGGGTTTGCTCTAGAATAAATTCTGCATTTACCCCCGATCGAAAAGGTCTAAAGTCCTTATAACGGTTTAAGAATTCCTGTAAGCTTAATTCTTCTATTAATTCCAAATAAGGGGCGGCGTAGGAAATCTTTAGGGCGGCATCTTGCAGGGATATTTTTTGCCCTTTTAGATGATGGGAAACCTCTCCTTCACTAAGGCTCAAGGCTCCATATGCTGTTTTTAAAAAAGTAGATTTACCGCTGCCATTACCTCCGAGTATGGCCCACTTACTACCCTCCTCAATCTTCAGATTGAGGTTTTTAAAAACAATTTGACCGGGAAACTTTCTGGTGGCTTGATGGAATTCAATGCGCATATTATTCCAAACGGAATCCTTTCATGATTCCCGATTGGGAACTACGGATAAAAGTGAGGATAATATCTCGGTCCTGAGTAGCTTCGAAGTCGGCCTCGATTATGGATAAGGCCTGGCTAACATTATAGTTCTTCTGGAAGAGAATCCTGTAAATATTCTGGATCTCATTAATTTTCTCATTGGTGTAGCCTCGACGACGTAAGCCAATAGAATTGATACCGGCATAGGAAATAGGCTCCTTGGCCGCCTTCACAAATGGNGGTACATCTTTTCGCACTAAGGATCCNCCACCAACAAAGGCATGGGTGCCAATTTTAGAAAATTGTTGTACCGCGGTNAGCCCACCGATAATGGCCCAATCGTCAATCTCAACGTGGCCGGCAAGTAAAACGCCGTTTACGATGATACAATTCTCNCCAATCACGCAGTCGTGGGCCACGTGNGCAGTGGCCATGATTAAGGTGTTGCTGCCAATCACTGTTTTACCCAGAGCCTTAGTCCCCCGATTNATGGTCACAAACTCGCGAATGGTCACATTGTTGCCAATTTCCACGGTACTATCTTCTCCTTCGAATTTCAAGTCCTGTGGGATGGCAGAGATAACTGCGCCCGGAAAAATTCGGCAGTTCTTGCCAATACGGGCACCTTCCATAATAGTAACATTGGAGCCAATCCAAGTGCCTTCCTCAATTACTACATTTTTATGGATAGTGGTGAATGGTTCTATTACAACCGTAGGTGCGATTTTCGCACTAGGATGCACATATGCTAACGGTTGATTCATTCCTTGTTTCTTTCTTTAACAATCTGGGCCATCATCACCGCTTCGCAAACTAGGGTGTTCCCAACATAGGCTCGTCCGGTCATTTTCACAATTCCACGACGAATGGGCTCGTTCATTACCAGCTTAAAAATTAGCGTGTCACCAGGCACGACCTGGCGCTTGAAGCGAACATTGTCAATCTTCAAGAAATAGGTCAAATAGTTTTCTGGATCGGGCACGGTGCTTAGGGCTAAAATTCCCCCTGCTTGCGCCATAGCTTCTACTTGTAGCACTCCAGGCATTACTGGTGCTCCNGGGAAATGACCCTCGAAGAATGGCTCATTCATGGTNACACTTTTTACGGCTACCACATGCATTTCCCCAATTTCCATCACTTTATCAACCAATAAGAATGGTGGTCGATGCGGAAGGATATTCATAATCTCAGTTACATTGTGAACTGGGGTTTGATTAGGGTCGTAAGCCGGGATTTCGGCACGCTGCTGATTTTCTTTCATGGCTTGGGCTAACAATTTTGCGAAAGTAGTGTTGGCTTTATGTCCTGGTTTTGAGGCAATGATCTTTCCTTTAATCGGCGCTCCAAGTAAGCGAAGGTCGCCAATTACATCCAATAATTTATGTCTTGCGGCTTCATTAGTAAAATGAAGATCCAAATTGTCGAGAATTCCGTTCGATTTTACGGCTACATTTTCCTTATTGAAAGCCTTTTTTAGCTTTTCTAGTTTGGCCTCGGATAGCTCCTGGTCTACGTATACAATGGCATTATTAAGGTCACCTCCCTTAATTAGACCGTGATCCAAGAGTAATTCAAGTTCATGTAAAAAACTGAAGGTTCGGCAAGGAGCAATTTCCGTTTTAAAATCACTTAAACTTTGTAGTTGAGCGCTCTGACTACCGAGTACCTTGGTTCCGTAATCCACCATTACCGAAACTTGGTAATTTTCTGCCGGTACCGCAATCAGCTCAACGTCCTCTTCTTCGTCGTAAAAACGAATACTTTCCTTGATTTCAAAATATTGGCGGGCTTTGTCCTGTTCCTGACGTCCCGCAGATTCTAAGGCTTCCACAAATGGTAGGCTGCTACCATCCATTATCGGCATTTCAGGGCCATCCACCTCAATAAGACAATTGTCGATTTCCAGTCCGGTAAGTGCGGCGAGTACGTGTTCAATAGTACTTACTGCGGCCGGCCCGTTCTCAAGTGTGGTGCCCCTTTCCGTCTGGGTCACATATTTAGCCAAGGCGGGAACTTCCGGTTGGCCATCTAAATCAACCCGTCTAAATCTCAGGCCAGAATCTGCTTCTGCCGGGTGGAAGTGCAGGCTTACCTTGGCTCCTGTATGCAGCCCAAAGCCAGAGATTATGGTGTCCTGGGCAAGAGTATGTTGCATATCGCTCATGAGCGGACTAATTCTTTTTTTGCAAATCGCGGATTAACTGGGGCAATTTCCGGAAATAAACGTAAGACTTTCGATAATCACCGGCGCTAAAAGCGGGACTTCCCATTATCACGCTATCGTCATCAATATTATTCATAATACCACTCTGGGCAGCAATTTTAACCCGATCGCCAATTTTGAGGTGGCCAGAGATTCCAACTTGACCTCCGATCATACAGTTCGCCCCAATTTTGGTGGATCCGGCAACACCGGCTTGAGCAGCCATAACGGTGTGTTCGCCTATCTCCACATTATGACCGATTTGGATAAGGTTATCAAGTTTCACACCCTTGCGGATGATAGTCGACCCGAGCGTTGCTCTATCAATGCTGGTATTGGCGCCTATTTCTACGCCGTCTTCTAAAATTACATTTCCAATCTGCGGAACTTTAGCGTATTCGGAACCCTTAGGTGCGAAGCCAAAACCATCGGCCCCTATGACCACGCCGCTGTGTAAGCTAACATCATCACCTAATACACTTTGGCGATAAATATTCACTCCGCTTTGAATTAGGCATCTTTGACCAATTTTGCTATCGGCTCCTATTACCGTGTTAGGGTAGACCTTCGTGCCATCACCAATCTTTACCCCAGATTCTATCACACATCCAGGGCCTATAAATACATCCTTCCCAATTATGGCACTAGGATGAATGTGGGCATGTTCGGAAATACCCACCTCCTGATTTTGTAGGCCGTTGTAGGCTTCCAAGAGCTGCGCAAATGCTCCATAGGCATCTGGAACTCGAATTAAGGTGGCATTAATATTCTGCTCGGCTTTAAAATCGTCCCCGACAATTACGATAGAAGCTTCTGTCTCGTAGATGTAAGGGGTGTATTGGGGATTGGCTAGAAAACTCAAAGTTCCCGGTTTCCCTTCTTCGATTTTACTCAGATTATTCACTACTGAGGCCGGATTTCCTTCTACGGTTCCGCCTAGCATCTCAGCAATTTGTAAGGCACTAAATTCCATTGGGGGGCTGCTTCGGCAATATCCACCAGCTTCCCGTTCTTGTAAAGGAGGTTAATCCGATCCTTCTCCGGGTTATAGGCATTGTTGCTAATTTCTTGCTGGAAAATGAGATATCGTGCATCTTTTACACTGATGCCATACTTATTGGTAGCTGCGGCCCTCAATTCTTCCATTCTTGCTTCCGACCAAGGTTCGCTTTGCATCCGGACCCCAAGTAAATTCCGATCCAAGAGTCGCTGACAAAGCATGGCCAAGGTGGTGTCACTATGTAATCGCCATTCTTTTATCGCTGACATAATATCGCTGTCGTCTAGTTGGGCATATAGGTCAACCAAATCCTTGCGATTTTCGGGTAGGGCTTCACTGAGAAAGGGTTTTAAAACTGAAGGGCAGTTCATTTCATCAGTGTAAATCAGGCGAGCTCTTTTCAGTATCTGAATTAGTAGATACTCCGCCCCTAATACTGTTTTGTGGAGATAAACTTGCCAGTACATTAATCGTCGAGCGACAATGAATTTTTCCACGCTGTAGATGCCCTTCGAATCCACTACGATTTGATCATCAGCTACATTAAGCATGGTAATTAATCGCTCCGAATTGATCTGTCCCTCGGTTACCCCAGTATAAAAACAATCCCTGCGTAAATAGTCTAGGCGATCCATATCGAGCTGGGAGCTGATCAACTGATGCAAAAATTGCTTTGGATAGTGATCCATGAAAATATCAATCCCCATCTGCAGCTTCCCATCAAATTCAATATTGAGCTCCTCCATAAAGGCCAAAGAGAGCGATTCATGGTCGATNCCCGGAACGATGGAATTTTCTAAAGCATGGGAAAAGGGACCGTGACCGATGTCATGCAAGAGGATCGCGATGTACACNGCTTCTTCTTCCTCTGGGCTAATTTCATGACCTTTGTCGCGCAAAATTTGCACGGCNTTGCGCATTAGGTGCATTGCGCCAAGGGCATGATGGAAACGTGTATGATAGGCTCCAGGGTAAACCAAATAGGTTAAACCCAATTGGGTGATTCTNCTCAGTCGCTGGAAATAAGGATGTTCCAGNAAATCAAAAATTAATGGACTGGGAATGGTAATGAAGCCGTAGATCGGATCGTTAAGTATCTTAAGCTTATTTGTACGCCTCAAAATTGTATACTTGTTGGGCTAGGTAATTCGATAAACGAAAATATGGACAATATTCAAATCCTTTGGGTTGACGACGAGATAGATCTTTTAAAACCGCATATTTTATTCCTGGAAGCCAAAGGCTATCAGGTTGACACGGCCAATAATGGCTCAGATGCATTAGATATGGTAGCGGAAAAAAGATACCAAATGGTCTTTTTAGACGAGAATATGCCAGGTATGGACGGCCTGGAAACGCTGCAGCATATCAAGGAGCAATACAGCACCTTACCGGTAGTGATGATCACCAAGAGCGAGGAAGAGAGCATCATGGAAGATGCAATTGGCTCTCAAATCAGTGATTACCTGATTAAACCAGTGAACCCTAATCAGATTTTACTAACCCTTAAGAAGCATCTTGATAATAGGCGATTGGTAAGTGAGAAAACTACCAGTAACTACCAACAAGAGTTTCGTCAATTGGCGATGGATTTGGCGATGGTTCGCGATGCTGAGGGCTGGGAAGCACTTTTTAAGCGCTTAACCTATTGGGAATTAGAATTAGATAAGCTGGAGGATGAGAGTTTAAATGAAATTTTGCAATCCCAGAAAAGTGAGGCTAATGCTCAGTTCTTTCGCTTTGTACANAACAATTATGAAGATTGGTTTGCNGGGGATGATGATGCACCGGTAATGAGTCATACTCTGGTTAANGAATGGCTAAGACCAGAGCTNCAAAAGAAAGATCCGGTGTTTTTTGTGGTGATTGATAATCTNCGCTATGATCAGTGGAAAGTGATTCAGCCAGAAATAGAAAAGTACTTCAGGGTAGATCGTGAGGAAACATTTTGGAGCATTTTGCCCTCCGCCACCCAGTTTGCTCGTAATGCCCTTTTTGCGGGATTAATGCCTTCGGAGATAAAGAAACGTTTTCCTAATAAATGGGTGGAAGACAATGATGAGGATGAAGGTAAAAACAATTTTGAAGAGGACTTCTTCGCCGATAACTTACAAAGGCTTGGCTTGGGTAGTCTGGCCATGGGTTACGAAAAAGTGACCAACCACAATTATGGTAAAAAGTTATCCGAGAATCTTAATAACCTCATGTCCAATGATGTGAATGTAATTGTCTACAATTTCGTAGACATGCTTTCTCATGCCAAGACCGACATGAAGGTAATCCGTGAACTAGCGGATAATGATAAGGCCTATCGATCTTTAACCCTAAGCTGGTTTAAGAATTCGCCGCTACTCGATATGCTTAGACAATTAAGTGAAAAAGGGATTTCGGTAGTCTTGACCACAGACCATGGTACAATAAATGTTGTCGACCCTACAAAGGTAGTCGGGGATAGGAGCTTAAATACTAACCTCCGATATAAGAGCGGTCGCGGGATGAGCTATCAAGGCAAAGATGTCTTAGCTATTAAAGACCCAGAACGGGTATATCTGCCTAAGCAGCACATAAACTCGATGTATGTCTTTGCCAAAGAGGATTTATTCTTTGCTTATCCAAATAACTTCAACCATTACGTAAAGTATTATCGCAATACCTATCAGCATGGCGGCATTAGCTTAGAGGAAATGATCATTCCTTTCGTAACTTTAAGTGCTAAATAAACTTTAACCTAAACCTTTAACCTATGAGATCTGCCAAAGAATTAAGTTTTCTTATGCTATTCTTTTGTCTAGCATCAACCGCCTTTGCCCAATATATCCCACTTGGATCTGCAGAGGAGGATTTAAAAACGTACACGAAAGCCGAGGTTCGTGAGTTTCTACTTGACTTAGGAGGAGATCCGGAAATTGGGGAAACCCTCATGGCCGCACGTAGATATAATTTTGGGGCTAATGTGTTTTATGTTGTCTCTGGAATTTATGCCATATACAGCACGGTTGCCTTGTTTAGCTACCTATATGACCCGGAGAATAATCGATTTGCTTTAATTGGCCTGGGTTCTGGTGCGCTTGGAAGTCTGGCTTTTTTTAGTCAGGGTTCTTGGATGAATTATATGTCCAAGAAAAGATATCGAGAGGCCCTACAGCTCTATTACGGTTCACAACCCTAAAATAAACCGAGTTTAATCCTGGGCTTTTGATATAATCAAGGTCTTTACCTTTGTATTATGTCTAAAAAATTCGAGGTCCCAGATCAGGAGGCATTGCTTTC
>JGI12316J14372_10000862_pt1 | contig 46673 bp, 39 predicted proteins | sample MarCyaLeptolynsp_FD_14372 | JGI IMG/M metagenome (IMG submission 14372)
ATTCGCAAGTCTCCCTCCGCACGACCCTCCTGCTGATAGAGTTTCAGTAAATAGTTGGGTAAATAGTGGCGCATATCTTGCATGACGGGGGTTAAGTTGCTTCTCGTACAGTTTGTAGACGAACAAGGGCAGTTATTACCCCAATATGAGGTGGCATCCGATCGGGTGGGAGCTGGGGTCGATGAGTGGGTTTTGGTGAGCTGTCGCGCGATCGCGCCCCACCCCGACGGTAGCGAATTACCCGTTGATGCAATGGTCGTCGGTATTATCGATACGGTATTTGTTGAGAACTATCTGCTCTACAGCAAAAAGGACGAATATCGCTATCGCTAAGATTTTGCAGAAAAGTCTTTGTTGCTTGCAAAGGAGGAGTTGAGAAACGGAATGAACGATCGCGTATAAGGGAAAGCTTGTATTAGGAGGGATTGACTCATGGTAGTCCGCACAAATGCTGCTCCCCCAACGCCTTGGTCCAAAAATTTAGCCGAACCAGATATTGCTCAATCGGCCTATGTCCATTCCTTCTCCAAAATTATTGGAGATGTTCGGGTTGGAGAAAATGTTCTGATTGCACCGGGAACTTCCATTCGGGCGGATGAAGGCTTCCCTTTTTATATCGGTGATGGCACGAATATCCAAGATGGGGTAGTCGTTCACGGTCTGGAACAAGGACGAGTCGTTGGTGATGATGGCAAGCATTATTCTGCTTGGATTGGTAAGAATGCTTGCATTACCCACATGGCTCTCATCCACGGGCCGGTCTATGTTGGGGAGGAGTGTTTTATTGGCTTCCGCTCCACAGTATTTAATGCCAGGGTTGGGTCGGGCTGTATTGTGATGATGCACGCTCTGATCCAGGATGTTGAAATTCCCCCGGGTAAGTACGTGCCATCGGGAGCCATTATTACCAATCAGCAACAAGCCGATCGCCTACCCGAAGTGCAAGAGGACGATCGGAAATTTGCCCGTCATGTTGTGGAAATTAATGAGGCGTTGCGAGTTGGGTATCGCTGCGCTGATGATATCGAGTGTATTGTGCCGATTCAAAATGAATCAACTGGGTCAAGCAATGGTGCAAGTAATGGTGTTAGGCGTTCTGAAGCGTTGGTAGGAAGTATGAATCTGAATCCAGAAACAGTAGAACAGGTGCGATCGCTCCTGAAACAAGGGTATAAAATCGGGACGGAACGCGCGAATAAGCGTCGCTTCCGCACGAGTTCTTGGCTAAGCGGGCCATCCCTACAAGGGCGGCGAGAGAGCCAAGTCTTGACAGAACTAGAAGGTTACTTAGCAGAGTGCGAGGGGGAATACGTGCGCCTGGTGGGCATCGATCCGCAAGCCAAGCGTCGGGTTCTCGAAACCATTATCCAGCGTCCCGACGGTCAAACCAGTAACGGCCATCGAAACGGCCAAGTGACGAAAAGTTGGAGCGCTCCGGTAACGTCTCATAGTCGCAATAATGGTCGCAGCAGCAGCGGTTTGAGTTCGGAAGTCGTGCAACAAGTGAGATCGCTGCTAGCTCAAGGTTGCAAAATTGGCATGGAACACGCTGATAAGCGCCGCTTCCGCACCAAATCCTGGCAAGTTTGTCCCATTATCGACTCTAAGAGCGAATCTCAAGTTCTCTCAGGTATTGAGGCCTGTTTGTCAGAGCATCAAGGAGAGTACGTGCGCCTGCTCGGTGTTGACCCTCAGGCCAAGCGTCGCGTTCTGGAACTGATTATTCAACGTCCTGACGGCACAACTCGTAACGGCGGCCAGAAGACTTCTCATGGGAGTGGTGGAGCAGAAAATGGTCGCAGCAGCAGCGGTTTGAGTTCGGAAGTCGTGCAACAAGTGAGATCGCTGCTAGCTCAAGGTTGCAAAATTGGCATNGAANACGCTGTTTGTCAGAGCATCAAGGAGAGTACGTGCGCCTGCTCGGTGTTGACCCTCAGGCCAAGCGTCGCGTTCTGGAACTGATTATTCAACGTCCCGACGGCAAATCAAACGGTTCTTCAACTCCGGCGAAAAGTTCTAAAGGCTTCGGCCAGTCGGCTGCGAACTATCAAAGCTCGCGCAAGGTGACAGCTAGCACCAGCTTAAGTGCGGAGGTTGTCGAACAAGTGCGATCGCTCTTAGCTCAGGGCTACAAAATCGGCACGGAACATGCAAACAAGCGCCGCTTCCGCACCAGCTCTTGGCAGGTTTGCTCCCCCATTAACTCTCAGCGAGAAACAGAGGTTTTTGCCGGGTTGGAAGCATGTCTGCAAGAACACGAAGGAGAGTACGTACGCTTGCTGGGTATCGATCCTCAGGCCAAGCGTCGGGTACTCGAAAAGCTGATCCAAAGACCTTAATTTCGCGATAGCAAACGAGGGCGTGCGTACCGTCGAGATTGACGGAGCGATCGCACGCCTTTATCGTGCTGCGCCCCATTGTTAACCTGCTGGTTATGCCTTTGCAACCCCTGCAACTTCCCAGCCACCCTCATGTCTGTGCGAGTGGCGACGTTACCATCCATCCGAGCGCGGCGATCGCGCCGGGCGTTATTTTGCGTGCAGCTCCCAACAGTCGAATTGCGATTGCTGGTGGAGCCTGCATTGGCATGGGGGTAATTCTCAATGCCTACGAGGGTTCAATTGAAATTGGGGAAGGTGCGAGTTTGGGGCCGGGAGTTTTGGTGGTTGGTGAGAGTCTCATCGGTGCAAATGCTTGTATTGGCGGGGCGACCACCATTTTCCGAGCTTCTGTCGAATCCCTACAAGTCATTGCGGCTGGGTCAATCCTGGGGGATACCTCTCGCTCAGTCTCAGTAGCAGCAGTAGAAGAGAAGGAAGACGTTGAAGTTGCATCGGTGGAGGCGATCGCCCAAGAGCAACCTTCTGGCGAATCTCGCCAACCCCAAAATGTCCCTTCGCCAGAAGTAACAGGAGCCCCGCCACCGATTCAAACTTCGGTTTACGGCCAGGTTCATGTCAACCAATTGTTACTCACCCTCTTCCCCCACGGCCAATCATTTAGCAATCGCCATCAATCTCCACCACAGGGAGAAGAAACGGAATAGATTGTTCTGCCGACAAAAATAAAAACTGCACCGAACAACCCAAACCTCAATCTTGATTTGAGATTATTACAAATTGTTTGAGCCATTTTTTTTGTGTTTTATTGAAAATTTCTTAGAATTTTTCATCTCATTCGCTATTTGGGGAAAGGGACGCAAAAAAGAAAGAGTTCTGTGAGATTAGCCAAACTTTAACAGCAAGAACTGAATAAAACCGAGCAACATTCTGCGTTGCCACGGCTTAGAGACTCAGAAATGCTATCTGAGATACTTGTGTTACTTTCTTTCGTCTAATTGGCAGTTAAGCCTGTCGTGTCAAGAGTTCTAGCCCTTACTTTCACAAACTAGAAGAGGCAGTCCGAGCAGGCAAAAATTTATGATTTACATTTTTTCATATTTTTTTACTTTATATTAACTAAATTAATGATTCCTAGTAAAAAAAATAATTGCGATTGCCACAAAGACTAAGAATTTTTGTGAAAAAAAATCTTAAGTTCGTGTTAAGCTGGAACGCAACAGCATCAATTGTTAAGTTTGCATTTGACTGAGAATTTCCTGGGAGCTAACGATTAATCGCGGGTCGTTTTTCCACTTGAAAAGACTAGCCCGATTCATCTCAACTGAATTGAAGCCGTGTTGCTAACCACAAGTTGAAGATGGACGATAGCTAACTCAAAAAGTCTGCAACGCTAACCCCAAACTAGCGATAGCTCCATTCAGTTAACAAAAGTAAGGAATTACGCCTCGACAATTTTAAGGAGAGATTGAGGAAATGGTACAAGCAAAATCAGCCGCAGGGTTTAAGGCCGGGGTACAAGACTACCGCCTGACCTACTATATGCCCGACTACACGCCCAAGGATACGGATCTTCTGGCTTGTTTTCGGATGACTCCCCAACCCGGCGTTCCTCCCGAAGAGGCTGCTGCTGCTGTGGCGGCAGAGTCCTCCACCGGAACTTGGACAACGGTGTGGACGGATGGACTCACCGACCTAGATCGGTATAAAGGCCGTTGCTATGAAGTCGAAGCCGTTCCCGGCGAAGATAACCAATATTTTTGCTTCGTTGCTTATCCTTTAGATTTATTTGAAGAGGGATCGGTCACGAATATTCTCACCTCTTTGGTCGGTAATGTTTTTGGATTCAAAGCTTTAAGAGCGTTACGTTTAGAAGATATTCGCGTTCCTGTTGCCCTGATTAAAACCTTCCAGGGACCGCCTCACGGCATCACCGTCGAGCGAGATAAGTTGAACAAATACGGTCGTCCTTTACTCGGATGTACGATTAAGCCCAAACTCGGTCTGTCGGCGAAGAACTATGGACGCGCCGTGTACGAGTGTTTGCGCGGTGGTTTGGACTTCACCAAAGACGATGAAAACATTAACTCCCAGCCCTTCATGCGCTGGCGAGATCGCTTCCTCTTCGTCCAAGAAGCGATTGAAAAGGCTCAAGCCGAAACCAATGAAATTAAAGGTCACTACCTCAACGTAACGGCTGCAACCGCAGAAGAAGCGATGCATCGGGCGGCATTCGCCAAAGAAATTGGCACGCCAATCATCATGCACGATTTCATCACAGGTGGTTTTACCGTCAACACCTCCTTGGCGAAATACTGTCGCGACAACGGTCTCCTGCTGCACATTCACCGGGCAATGCACGCAGTTATCGACCGTCAGCGCAACCACGGCATTCACTTCCGCGTCCTCGCCAAGTGCTTGCGTCTGTCTGGGGGCGACCACCTGCACTCCGGAACCGTTGTCGGTAAGTTAGAAGGGGAACGTGGCATTACCATGGGCTTCGTTGACCTGATGCGCGAAGACTATGTAGAGGAGGATCGCGATCGCGGTATTTTCTTCTCCCAAGACTACGCTTCCCTTCCCGGAACCATGCCCGTTGCTTCTGGCGGTATCCACGTTTGGCACATGCCCGCCTTGGTGGAAATCTTCGGCGATGATTCTTGCTTGCAGTTCGGCGGCGGAACTCTCGGACACCCCTGGGGGAATGCTCCGGGTGCAACTGCCAACCGGGTTGCTCTCGAAGCTTGCGTCCAAGCTCGCAACGAAGGTCGCAACTTGGCTCGTGAAGGGAACGATGTCATCCGCGAAGCTTGTCGCTGGAGTCCTGAGTTAGCCGCAGCTTGCGAACTATGGAAAGAGATTAAGTTCGAGTTTGAAGCAATGGATACTCTCTAAAAAGTATCGAAGTGGCAAGGTGAAGAGAAGAGGATTAATCCACTCTCTTCGCCACCAAAACTGAGAGCTTAGATAGGTCGGGGATCGGCAATGGATTCAAAACATATTGCTCGACAAACAGCGAAAGCACTACAAAACTACCTGACCTATCAAGCTGTCAAGCTCATTGCCAATCAACTGATGGAAACCAATCCGGGCGAGTCCATTTGGTTGAGACAGTATTCTGCTGGCAAGCTTGAGGATGGGGAAGCCTACATCCAAGGGTTGATGTTAGAACGCAAAGATCTGGTTCTCCGAATCCTGACGGTGCGAGAGAGTCTCGCGGAAACAATTCTTGATTTTCTCCCAGCAATGGTGAAAACCAATATTAACAACGCGAATATCGAACACCGCCGCCAACTTTTGGAACGCTTGACCCAAACTCAACTCCCTGCAGAATCGCCGGAAATTTCCGAAACTGAGTCAGATGCATCTGACTCGCCGCTCAATGACGAGCAAAACCTGACAGACTGACGTTTATTCATTCCACTCGTACAAAATTCATGAAAACTTTACCCAAAGAGCCTCGTTACGAAACCCTTTCTTACCTTCCTCCTCTCACCGACCAGCAAATCGCCCGACAAATTGACTATATGCTCGATCAAGGCTATATTCCGGCGGTTGAGTTTGAGGAAAATCCGAGTCCTGCCGACCACCACTGGACCATGTGGAAGTTACCTTTGTTCCAAGCTTCATCGTCTCAAGACGTGCTGAATGAAGTGCGCGAATGCCGTCAGGAGTACTCGAATTGCTATATTCGCGTTGTCGGATTTGACAATATCAAGCAGTGCCAAACGGTTAGCTTCATTGTCTATAAGCCAAACGCCAGCCGTTACTAAAAGAGCGATCGCGGCGATATAATTGCAGGGCGCGGGAGAATCTCGCGCCTTCTTTTTGGCCTAAAGATCGAAGGACTGTCATGGAACGCGGTTTGTTGTGGTTGCCTCTGTTGGGATTATTTATTTGGCTGGCCTGGGCCGGTTGGAACGAGTACCAGAAACTGGAGGCCTATCAGCGTTGGGCCGAGCAGTTTGAGAAAGCGAAGTATGATATCTACGCGGTTTTGGGCCACAACGGAATGGAAGTGACTTGGGGAAAACCCGCGCGCCAGCAACCGATCGCGCTACAAACCTTTTCTTTGGAAGATGTTACCCAAATTCAGCTTTTAGTTAACGATCTCCCGGTCAGTTTGGACTCCCCGCCGAGCAAAGGGAAAAGTGCATTAGAATTTCAATTTTCAGAATCTCAGAACCCCGAAATCGTCCCTTTCACCGACATCGCTTTGGCAGCCAAATGGGGTAAGTACCTGTCTGGTTTAAGGAATTAGAGCGCAATTGTTACCTTGTAAGTAGTGCCGACAATTTCCTAACGGGATGGAAGAAACAAACAAATGCTGCGTTCTGGTCTGCCAAAACCGTTCCTGTCTTGAGAGACGAGCGCGGGACGTGCTAGCCGCCTTTACCGCTGCGGACTTGCCTGAAGATGTTAGGGCTATCGGTGCGGACTGTCAGGGACAATGCAATATGGGGCCAACTGTCCGCATTGTTCCCGAAGAAACGTGGTATTGCCAGGTTGAACCAGAGGATGTTGCCGAGATTGTCGAGCAGCATCTCCAAAACGGCCAGCCAGTTGAACGCAAACTTCATCCCCGCATCCATCCCCGTTACAGTTTTTGACTCAAATTCCGTGACTTTTACCAATCACCCAATGGCGGCGGAAAAAACGAGCGAGGGCCGTTTCTTCTAGAGAAAGATAGATGGGCCGTCCGTGGGGGCAAGTGCGGGGATTGCGGGTGCTTTGCCACTGGTTCAATAGGGTTTGCATTTGTGCTAAATCCAGCGGCGTACCGTTGCGAATCGCGCTGCGACAGGCGGTTGCAACTTGCGCTTCTTGTAAGTCTCCTCCCAAACTCAGCTCGACGATCGCGTCTCGACAATCTTCGCGATCGCGCAATATCGCGGGAACCGTCCGAACGGCCAGCATGTCTTCGCCAAAAGGTTCCACCGTTATCCCCAATCGCTGTAACTGCTGCTGCTGGGCGGTTGTGGGTTGAGTGAGAATCAGCGGGGGTTCGATGGGAACCAGTTGCCAAGCATCCACCAGTTGCTCGTACAGCACTCGTTCGTGCGCGATATGCTGCTCTACCAGCCAAATTCCCCCCGGATGCTCTGCCACAATATAGGTCTGATTCACTTGGGCTGCGGCTCGCAGTTCGAGGAGGTGAATCTCGCTCGCGGCGCTCTCCCCGGCCCGAACGCTGCGGCTGAGGCGGTACTGACCCTTGGGTTCGGAAGCTTTGAGCAGTTCGCTGACACGCGAGTTGCGAGCGGAACTGAGATCGGTTGAACTGAGTTGAAACGCTTGTTCGATGCAGCGAGCGACCTGTTCTCGCCAAAAGTCGAGGGAAAGCAGGTAAATTTCCGTTTTAGCTGGGTGGCGGTTCCAATCAATTTGGTGGGGATCGGTCTTGATGTGCAGGAAACAGATGGGGTAGCGATCGCGCGGGAGGGTTCTCGCAAAGGACGCGATCGCCGTCTGTTCGAGTTCTGGCGATCGCACAAATCGACCGTTAACCGCCACTCGCACCCAATCTGCACGTCGACGATGGCAGCGATCGGGCAAACCCACGACCAGTTCCAGCGTTGATTTTTCCCCCGCTTGAGAAGATGTTGCAGCGCGATCGCCCGATTCCACCGTTGGGGTTTCCACTGCTTGTTGCAGCCATTGCAAATCGCTCAACTGAACTTGTTTGAGGAATTGTGGTAGAACTTCTCGTACTGTTTCACCCGGACTAATGGCAAACCACGAACGCTCGTCTCGCTCGACCTGCCAAGTTACTCTCGGATGGCATAGGGCCATTTGCTGAATCGTTTCCTGGACAGCTTTGAGTTGCTGGGTTTTAGACGGTAACCCTTTGCGGCGCACGGGAACGCTGCCAAAAAGGTCGGAGACAGTGACGATGGTTCCCGGCGCGATCGCCGCCGCCTCCTCCAACATCGGTTCCCCCTGACAGTCGTACAGCAGCCTCCACCCCGACTCCTCCGCCAACGCCGACCGGCTTAAAACCTCCAACTCCGCCAGTTGAGCTAAACTGTGCAACGCTTCCCCTCGAAATCCCAAACTCGTAATTTTCCATAGATCGGCCCGGCTGCGAATTTTACTCGTGCAATGGGGCTTAGCGCACAGGCGCAAATTCTCTAAATCCATCCCCCGACCATTGTCCGCCACTTGCACGCGCCACAACTCCAGGTTGAGAGAGATACAAATTCGCGTGGCTTCTGCATCCAGAGCATTTTCTACCAACTCCCGCACAACAGCAGCCAAGGAATCAATCACCTCCCCAGCCGCAATGAGGTTAATAACATCTGATGGAAGCGGTTGAATCGCTGATGGCATTCGGTTAAGTTTGAGTCCGCCATTCAAAAGGGTAGAACAAATTCCCTACAGGCGATCGCCTGTAGGGGTGGGGTGACCTCGTCCCGATTTCCCTGTGCAATCGCACTGCAGTCCCCTATTCCCTTTCCCTCACAAGGGTTTTCGGCTGTTCGGATCGAACGGCGAATTAGGAAGGAGGCGTTTCGCGGTAGGCGAGGCGCAGACTCTGAGCTAATAACAAAACAGAGAGGAGAATGATTAAACCGGCCCAAAACCAGTGAGGGAGAAAAAGCTGTTGTGCTATCTGTCCGGTATCGGAAACAATTGGACGGCCGCCAATAACCGCTTGATTCATAAACAAGTAGCCTCGCTGTTGGTAGGTGCTAATTGCCGCCTGAACGCCGAGGAATTGGATTGTCCACCCTTGTAGCCAGTGAGGGGCTCGAAAAGCCATTACCAGCAGCGTTAGACCCCAGAGAGAAATGGCAAAGATGCCAAAGAGCGATCGCACCCACAGCAGTACCGAAATCATCAAAGCGCATCCCAACCCCATTAAGCAGTAATGCACTGTTTTGTAACGACGGCTGGAGAGAATGAATGCAGAACCCGCGATCGCCGGGCCGATGGGGCCGCCAGCCGCTACTAGCGCGCGACCGATCCGGCCGAAAAACAGCGACCCCGAATGGGTCGCCACTCCCGAACCGTCGGGGAACAACTGGAGTTGCCGGAAGTCTCCGCCCAACAATAAAGCTGTCACACCGTGACCCATTTCGTGAAACCAGGTTGCCAAAATGCTAAAAGGATACAGAATATAATTTCCCCAGGGAAACTGCCACAGAACAACCGTCGCGATCGCGGCCCCAATCAGCCAGCTCAAACCCATCTGAGGCTGGGGAGTTTTTGAAGAAGAAGGAGAAATGTTTGAAGGTGTCATTGCTTTTGTCTCGGATTAGCTCGATCTACAAGTCCCAAGCCGCCAATTACGGAAAATCCCTACCCCTCAACCCTTGCCATTTTCACCCCCAACCCTGTAATCTTGAACTTTAATAATTAACGAAACATAAAGAATTACTAACAAATGATACAAACAGCATGGGTTTTTCCGGGTCAGGGTTCGCAAACCGTCGATATGGGAGTCGATCTCAGTCAGATTCCAGCCGCCCAAGCCAAATTTGAGAAAGCCAAGCAAATCTTAGGCTGGTCTATTGTAAATGTCTGTCAAAGCGGCGAAGATAAACTCTCTCATACCCTCTATACTCAGCCCTGCCTGTACGTAATTGAGTCCATTCTGGTCGATTTGCTCAAAGACCGAGGACACCAACCTCAATTCGTTGCAGGCCACAGCTTAGGAGAATACGTCGCCCTCTATGCAGCCGGAGTCTTTGATTTTGAGACGGGGTTGCGCCTGGTGAAGCGTCGCGCAGAACTGATGGAAATGGCTGATGGCGGCAAGATGGTTGCGATTATGGGCTTTAAGCGAGAGCAACTCGAAGCAGAGGTTGAGAAGAACCCCAATGTTGTCATTGCTAACGACAATAGCGCAACACAAGTTGTCATCTCTGGAACCCCCGAAGGGGTAGATGCGCTGCTGTCGCAAGTTAAAACCAGGCGGGCCGTTGCACTCAAAGTTTCCGGTGCGTTCCACTCCCCCCTCATGGCTGAAGCCGCACAACAGTTCCAAGCGGTTTTAGACGCGGCTGCGTTCGCCGATGCTTCCATCCCCGTCTTGTCCAATGTCAACCCCTGTCCGACAACCGATGCATCTGAGTTGAAAGATCGTTTAGTCCAGCAAATGACGGGTTCGGTTCGCTGGCAAGAAATTATGGCTCAGTTCCCAGAACTAGGGGTCGAAAAAGCGATCGAAGTCGGGCCGGGTCAAGTCCTGTCTGGCTTGCTCAAGCGCGCTCACAGTTCCCTCTTGCGCGATAATGTCGGAACGGCAAGCGATCTCGATCGGTTTGTCGGTAGCGAAGTTGAGAAAGAATTGGTTTTGGCCTAAACTCCACGCGCAACATCCAGTTCCATCCCTATTAAATTAGAGTTTCGCGAAAGGCCCTAACTTCATAGATAGGGCCTTTCTTGCACTGAGAGATAAATCAAACCCAAATCTTACCGACACTCAGTCACTTCAGTTATCAGTCATCAGCACCTGACGGCGAGGGAAGAGTTGTGAGTTCAGATGACCCTATCCGGCGAGACCCTTTTACCGGGTTTTCTGCTGCACCTCGAACCCATTTGGTAGCGAAATCAAACCTTCTTGAGTAAGGGAAATTTCGATGGAAGAGTAGCTTATTTTTTGCGTTCCTGACAGCTCGTTGAGAGAGCAGAAAAATAAGCAACAATGCAATCATTGCATCAAAAAAATGCACGTTCTAATCAATCGTAAGTTTTGTTACAGAACTCAACAGATATTGCTTGCGATACTTCCACCAGTCGCTTGAAATTCGCATCAATATGAATGGTTCCAACAACACGTCTTTCATACTCCCAGCTCTTTTGGGATTGATTGCAGGCATTGGTCATGGGATTGTTTCTCATAATGCCGAACTGCCCGTATCCCTGACCGAACAAATGATGCAACCCTTCACAATTAGCCAATCCTTTTCGCAATAAAGAGCGATCGCCTATCATCCAACGCTAAAAGTTAAATTGCTTGCTTTTCAACTCAATTGTTTTGCATCCAACGTCGAGCAATTCATAAGAAATGTTGTTGTGAGTTCTCTGAAGCTAAATTTTCATGAAGAGTATTCTCTGATACGGAAATAACTGAGATGATGAAGAGTGGAATTATAAAAATAGGTTTTGTTTTATGGAATTTCAGTCTTCGACTCCAGCCTCGTCCGTCGATCGCGTTTTAGCATCCTGCTTGGCCGCGTTTTGTATGTTTGCAGTCGGTTACACTGCGACTCGCGTTTACCTCAGTCAGCCAACAAACGCCTCAACCGCTGAGTCTAACGTTATCCCCCATCAGGCGACTTTATGGAGCGGCCTCGGTCGTTAATGGCTAGGTTCAGAGGCGATCGCGTAACGAGCTGGCTTTTCAGTTTAAAGACTTTGCCACAAATACCAAGCAGCAATACTGCGATAGGGCTTCCAGGGTCGCGCGATCGCTTCCACCGCTTTCTTCTGGGGGAGTTCCTCCAGACCGTACAACTGCCGAATCGCCTTGCGAACCCCCAAATCCTCAGCCGGTATCACGTCCAAGCGACCCAACGTAAAAATCAGCAGCATCTGCACCGTCCAGCGCCCCACCCCCTTCACCTGAGTTAGCACCTCGACGATCGCCTCATTCTCCATCGCCTCCAGTTGCGAGATCCCCGGCAAACCCGCCACAACCTTGGCCGCCAAATCCTTGAGATAGACTGCCTTTTGTCGAGAAACGCCCGCCCCGCGCAGCTGCTCCTCCGAAACAGCCAACAACTTTTGAGGATCTAACCTCACCTCGCCCTCCAAATCGAGCAAGCGCTGGTAAATCGTTCGCGCCGCTGCCGTGGAGACTTGCTGGCCGATGATCGCCCTCGCCAGTTCGGAAAACAGATCGGCAGCTCTCCCCTTCGGCCGAAGGGTACAGGCGCCCACCCGTTCGATGACCTGCCCCAGAATGGGGTCTGAAGCCTTGAGTTTTGAACATTGAGCCTCGAACATTAAATTTGTCCTACGGAGCGCTAGACGAAGAGATACGGATCAATTCAGAACTCACGTTTGATGTGAATCATCTGAGATTAAATATTTTTAATTGACCGCGAATTTAATCGTGTAAAAACAAGACATACAAGCATTCTTACTGCAGTTATTCTAACGGATTTCATATCAGTTTTTATCAGAAAATAAGGACGAACATCAGCTCGTCCTCATCTCTTTGTTTGGTTCTAGTCCTTGAGTTTCAAGCTTGAAACTTAAAGAAAGACTTTCTCCTAAGCACCTCCCCAACGGGCCCGATACGGCCGAATGTCTAGGTGAAGTAGGTTAGGATAGCGTCGATAAATCCCCATCCCACCGGGCCAATTTCGCAGTCGCGAAGCCATTTGTCGTCCCGTCATTCCCGGCCGCAGAAAATCCACCGCTTGACCGTATTTGTGGCGCGATCGCGAAGCTCCACCAGCCCGACTGTTCCAGGGTTCCGGACGGTACCAACTTGTAATCGTCAAGTCAAATCCGCCCAAGCGTTCCCGCACATCTTCCAATCGCTTCGCCAGGGCAATGATGCTTTCCACATGAGACTTATACTTGGGAATGCGCTGGCCGTTGTGCAGTGCCTCGCGCCAGTAGAAATGTCCTCCCGGAATAATCGGATCGCTCAGATAGAACGTACTGGTAAAGCCGGGCAGATTAAATCCATCAGTCCTTTCATTAGTTTGCGGTTTCTCATCATCAGGTTCGACTTGCAATGGCTGGCCATTTTTATAAATTTCGATGTGATCGGTAAAGGCGTACCAGGTATTAAAGCCATTGAAAGTGGTGTCAAGCAGCGCAACTTTGACATGATTCCCTTCCTCCGACCAGCTATGCAGCGCTAACTCTTGTCCCGCTTCAATGGGATATTTATGAGTAGAGTCGCTAATCTCGCTGCTATTGATGGGCTGTTGCTTGAGAACTGTATCTTTAATAACTTTCAGCGACAAGTCGAGCTTGACCAGCCCCATAATCTTGCTCCAGGTTTTGGCACCGACGATTCCGTCAGCTACCAATCCCATCCGACGCTGAAATTCTCGGACTTTATTGACTGTCGCTTCGTCATAGACCCCATCAGTCTCATCCCCCAAACAAAACTGGAGGTAGCGAACGGCCGAACCTTGGGCGTGATTGGGTCGCAGCGTTGGCTGGGATAACACCTCTTCAATAAACTTCCATGTGATAGCCCCAGCGCTTTGACCGGCGCTCGCCATGCCCATAATTTCATGGAACTTAGAGATGGCAGAGCCGGTTGCGGGCCCGAATTTACCATCCTCGACGAGAACTTTATTGTTCTTGTCCCGAATCTTGAGGCGGTTTAAAACCTTCTGTACCTCTAGAGTGCGGTCTTCCTTCGGTTCCTCTTTTGGAGGGACATCGGTCGGTACTTTCCCCGTTAAACCCTTGACAATTGCATTCGCCATCGACTCGGAGTTAAACAGCGCCATATCCTTCTGGGAGTCGAGGAAACAGCACTCGACCAAAATCCCTGGCATTTGGGTGTATTTAAGGACGTAGAGGTGCGAGCCATTTTTCACCCTCCGGTTAACAAATCCGATTTTGAGGATATTGTCAAGAACCGGCTGGGCAATCCGACGACCGGCATCGCTGATGGCAAAGACTTCCGCACCGTTGGCGCTGCCGTTGAATGAGTTAAAGTGAATTGAGACGTAAGCATCGACTTTCTCGGCGTTGGCTTTCTGTACCCGCCTTCTGAGGGAGTCAATGACGCTACTCGCGCTGCTGGGCGTGCAATCAACAGCTTCGTGGCCCACTGCTGCAATTTTGCTAATGACCTTCGTCCCAACTTCTTTTGTCAAAACGTCTTCTCTTCCGAACTTGGAAGCCGCTCCTACATCTGGCGGAGCATTGTGTCCCATATCAATGCCAAATTTCATAAAATCAGTCTCCTCGCCTGATGATTTTTTGCAAGATAGTCAAAAACAATGATTTACCGGATCGATTTACTCGGAGTTGGGAAGGGAACAATACTGTAAATCGCTCGGCGATCTCTATTCTAAGCTGAAACAGTTTTTCCCTCGCAAGGCGAACTAACTTGTATTTTACAAAGTGGAGAAACGCGAGGTGTTTTTAGCCCTGCGATCGCTTTGGTAGTTTTGAGTGGGCGCGATCGCATCTTAACTTTTGTCCGCCTTTTTCTCCGCTAGGGAACTGTCTTGTTTGAGATGCTTTTGGAAACTCTTTTTCTCTGAACGCGATTCGGAGTCTGCTGTTTTAATTTTTATTAGAATTAAAGATTTTATTTAACAAAACTTTATTGATTTTTCGTAGAAATGTATGTGCTATCAGTCTAGAGCGCGACAACGTTGTAGATAAATGCGAGCCACGCTGTCTTCTGGATTTTTCTGCAAGCAATCTTGCAACAATTGCGAGGCTGCCGCGATCTCACCTAAGTTGTAGTGTAGGAGAGCCTGTTCAAAAAAGCTTTTGGTGGCTAATTTGCCCTCGCGAAGCGGCGCAGGATCGGCATCAAACGCTTCATAGACCGCGATCGGGGCGGATCTGCCTTTCACTTTGACGCGATCGACAATGCGAATAGCATAGTGGTTGGCATTTTGCAAGTACAAAAATGTTTGATGCGAAATCAGAAGCGGAACGCCATAGTTGCGAGTTAACCCTTCGAGGCGGGAGGCTAAGTTGACGGCATCGCTAATGGCAGTGCTATCCATGCGGTTTCGCCCCCCAACCGTTCCGAGCATCAAGGAGCCAGTGTTGATGCCAATACCAATTTCAATCGGCGGGCGATCGGGCCGCTGTCGCGTGGTATTATATTCGGCCAAGATCTTGAGCATGGCGATCGCGGCGTTGAGAGCATCATCGGCACTCCCGTTAAACAAAGCCATAATCCCATCGCCAATATATTTGTCGATAAAACCGGAGTTCTCGATAATTGCCGGTTCCATGCGACCGAGATAGGCATTGATAAATTTAAAATTATCCTCTGGGGTCATGCGCTCGGACAGAGCGGTGAAGTGGCGAATATCGGCAAAGAGTACGGAGAGATCTTTGCGAACGTAGTCGCCAATGTCTACGTCAATAATGCTCTCTTTATCGAGGAGTTCGAGGAACTGGCGGGGGACAAAGCGGGAGTAGGCTTGGTTGAGTTGGAGCAGTTCGCTAGTGAGTTGGCTGCGTTCGGTTTCTGCTTTTTTGCGTTCGGTGATGTCTTGAAAGGCGATCGCTGCAGATATGACTCGACCGCGATCGTCGAAAATCGGAGTAGCCCAGGTTTCGATGGGAATAATGCGCCCGCCTTGGCGAATTTCGAGATCGTCAGTCGCCGAACTTTCACCTTTGAGAGCGCGCACGCCGGGGAGTTTTTCGGTTGGGTAGAGGCGATCGCTACCCGCGAGATAAATTTGATAGGCTTCGGAGAGTTGTTCGGCAGCAATCCCTTCGACAATACCTTTCCCTAAGAGTTTTCTGGCCTTCGCGTTTAAATAGGAAGGTCTCCCCCGCGGATCGAGAATGGTCACTCCCACGGGCATCGCATCGAGAAATTGTACCAGTTGCTTTTCGCTGTTGCGCGTTGCATCTTCTGCTTGTTGTTGCAACAAAGATTCAATCGCATCGCCATGTTCGGTGGTATTCTCCAGTAAAATCGTCAAATCTGCCACGTCTTGACTCATCATCGTCACGAGAGACTTAAGCGCTGAGGCCGCCCGCAGCCGTTGCGCGGACTCAAGTTCGAGGGCATGTTTTGCACTTTGCAACTGAGCTTCGATCAAATCGGCGTGGGCTGTCGTGTTTTCTAGGACGATCTCCAGGTCTCTCTTGTCTTGTTTGACTGCAGCTAGCTCTTGACGCAAACTTGCGATCTCTTCTAGCAAATATTCGCGAGAGAGTTGGTGTTGCGACACGATTCCCAAAGTCCTTGCTCCTCAGTCAGATAATAGCAATGCGATCGCTTAGATCTTCACCCATTATCGGGGGATTTTCCGGAAAAAAGGGTTTTGAGGGAACAAATTTCCGCGCCCAGAGAGCAAAAAAAGCTCGCTCTCTCCTGAAGAGCGAGGACTAAAAGCTTGAAGGGGTCTGGAGGACAACACTCAAATGACTGTTCGGTGCAGAGTCCCCGCGCCTTTCAAAAGCGTCTCTAGATTCAGCAATGCCGATCTTCTGGAACGGGTTGCCAGTTTTTCTGCCGAACTGAATCACTGCGTTGGCGAAGTTATTGTTTATTTTCTTCCCCAAAAACCATTTGTAAAATCATCGGTTCTCCTCCTTTCCGGTGATGGCGATCGGCCCATTGACGAATCACTTCGTCGAGTTCTACCTTAGCCTGTTCCAGGTTTTCTGGGGGAATATCCAAGGTTTCTAAAATGCGAATGACCGGAGGCTTTTTGTCTGCCCAATCTCTCATCATGCGAAAGTATCGGGCGGTGTCCTCGACCATTGTGTAGGTTCGTTCCTCTCGATCTTGGGGCGAATAAGTCGCCCGCGTGAGGGCGTAGAAGGGGAGACCCCAAGAATGATCGACGCGCATCACGGTACCGGAATAGATTAAGCGTCGCTTGATATGTTCGGCGAGTGCTTCGCTCATCGGCATTTGCCGTTTGGGGGGCAGATCTTCTTGGGAACGGCGATGAAGATATTCGATCAACTCAAAAAACTGAAAGGAGTCGATCAATTGGGCATCGGGAACCTGGGACGGCAGTTTTTGCTCGATCTGCTTTTTGTCTGGGGAGGGAATATTGGTCGAGTTAATGCGCGATCGCCCTGGCTGCCAAGGGTATTTCTCCAACCAGACGTAAGGAAATTGAATTAAATAGCGCGGTTCTTGAGAACCTAGCATCTTTAACAGTTTTCCTTCCGTTAGGGCTTGTTTAATCTCAGCGACAATCGCCTTCACCCGTTTGGGTTCGATGTGGTGCAGGTGTCCGGTCATGCGAATATTCTCGCCCTGCTCCACATAGGTCGTGTAAATTGCACATTTGGCTGCCGTCGCCGCTGCATCGAGAAAGGCACCGTGGCGATGCCCGCTCGTTCTCATGGCACTAAACGCTAAATAAAACATGATCTGATCCATGGCGCTAGGGCTAAGGGTTTCGATCAGATCAAGCTCGTTTTTCATAGTCTTGGGAATGACATTACAGGAGGTAGAAAAAATATCTCTATAGAATGGGTTAACTTCCAGCGGCGATCTCAAGATTGCCGACTGAAGACCCTTTTCGCAACAAGCACCCTAATGCCAAAATTCTTCCTCTATTATAGAAAATAACAGTCAAACCGCAAAATACAACAATAAGCCCCATCCTGACAAAGAATAGGGACAGATAGATTAAGAGTACGTTGGGTTGAAAAAATGCGCTTAGCCGACCATCGTGTTGTTTGCGTCAACCGATTCGATAAGCTTAACATTACACCGCCCGCTCCCTCGATGGCATTTGCCAAGACTGGTATGGGTTACTTTAGCGATGGGAAAGGCAGTCAATCGATTGGCTGCTGATTTCGTGTCGATCCGCCCGCTGCCTCGCTCTTTGCGCCGTTCAATCCGTCCGCTGCCTCGCTCTTTTCGGTAGCGAGCGCAGCCGCGATCGCTGCAAGCTTCGCTGTCGCGATCTCGCTTGACGCGAACTTTTGCCATTTGGATTGGGGTTGAAGCCTCTGCAACAGTGGGTTGTGCGGGAGAGCGAGCCTCCACTAACCCAGGCTTCACAGGCAAGGCGATTGATAGTATGCTCAAAAGCAGTATAGAAATGTAAGCGTGCATAGCAAATTAAGACATCCGTATCGGGGTTCTATTTCCTGATACGGAGTTCCTATTGGCCATCAGGAAAATTTGCTAGCAGAGGGAAAAAAGCTGTGGCAATTTTGTCGGGCAAACATGAGGGGTTGTCAGCAAAAAGCGCCGAACGGCAGGGTAATAGAGAACTCTCTCAGTTACCAGCGCCTGACGGCTGGGGTGTGGGGTCTGGGGTGTCGGGTGTTGGGGGATAAGGGAGAGTGCGGAGTAGGGGCAAGAAACAAGGGTAGATTCAGGGTTTTAGCTTCTAATGCACATCGCCTGGAGAATCGAATTTTTTTCGGTAAAATGCCAGGTATGGTTAGCCCAACAGCGATGCTCGCTCCTTCAACCCCAAACGCAATTGCTACGACCGAAACCCTATTAGCTGTCTTTGCTGATTTCCTCAATGTTGATGTCAGTGCGGGGGATGCGGCCGATGACACTCTCAAGACCTATCGCCGCCAAATTCAGCAATTTCTCAACTGGTGCGCTCGCGCCAACCTCAGCCCCGCCGACGCAACTAAGGAAGATATCAAGCGCTACCGCCATTGGATGGTGGGAACTCGGAAATTTAAACCCGCAACGGTCGGCTTAAAACTTTCGGTCGTGCGGCGCTTTTACCAAGCAGCCGCCGATCGCGGTTTAATTCCCCTCAACCCAGCCGCCGGAGTCAAACCGCCACGCGAAAAGCGCGACCCAGCAGCGCGGATTACCTATTTAGAAAAGTCAGAGGTGGAGCAGTTTCTCGATGCTGTTCCCAACAACGGGACGCTCAAATCTTTGCGCGACAAAGCGCTGCTGGCGATTATGGCGCTAGAAGGGCCGCGGACGGTCGAACTGCACCGCGCCAATCTTGGCGATGTGGTTCGTCAGGGGAACAACTGGGGCATTCGAGTGGAAGGCAAGCGCAACATTCGGGTCGTCCCCTTGACCCCTGCGATCGCCGCCTTGTTAATGGATTATCTCGACGCGCGAGAAGCCCAAGGAGACTCTCTGAGACCCTCTCGTCCCCTCTGGATCGCTGTGGGTAACCGCGCCGGAGGGAACCGGCTTTCTCGCCGAGGGATTCGCGCGATTGTTGATGGCTATCTCAAGCAAACCTCTCTCAAACACGCTCCCGGACGAACCATTTCTGCCCACAGTCTCAGGCATACTGCCGGGACCTTAGCCTTGCGTTCTGGTGCCGAGTTGCGCCAGGTTCAAGACCTCCTCGGTCACGCCGATCCCAGAACGACCTGTATTTATGCTCATGTTGCCGATCGCTGGGAAAATAATCCCGCCTTGAGGTTGGGGATTAAACTGTAGCGCGCGATTTCCGTTCCGGAACGCGACAAGATCGCGCCTTGAACGGCCTTTCATCAAAATTTGTGAAAAGATGATCCAACCTCAACAGTCTCGTAACCTCAAAATCTGGCAGAGATTGAGACAATGGCGGCGCGATCGCCGCGGCGGCAAAATATCACGCCGCAACTTCTGGATTCGCCCGATCGCAGGCGGCCTGACCCTTGTTGTTGGCATTGCCGCTTACTGGAGCTATCAACTCGCGCGCGATTTAATGTTGGTCAATTTGCGAGAAAAGGCGTTGCTAGAGGTTCGCAGCGGAGTTGACGAAATTGATAGCTGGCTGGCGATCTTAACAGATCGCACGGAAACCCTCGCTCAGACCCCCACAATCCGAAGTTTAGACTGGTCGATTATCGAACCTTATCTGCAACTCGAACTCATTCGACAAACTGACTTTTTCAAATTGACCTTGGCTTATCCTGATGGGTCGCGCCACAACACGTCCGGTGCAACTCCCCAAAAAGGCTACATTGGCGATCGCGCTTGGTTCCAGCAAGCACTTCGGGGCCAAAGTGTTGTGGGCGATCCAATCATTTCTCGCTCGACGGGGTTGCCCCAAGTCCTAATTTCCACGCCCATTTGGTCGCGACCTCCCCGCTTGTCAGTGGATGGCGACTCGGATCTCGAAATCCTCGGTATCTTCGCCAGTTCGCTCCGAACCGATCGCATTGCTCGCATTGTTAGCCAGTTGCGCTACGGCGAGAACAGCTATGCATTTGCGCTTAACTCCGAAGGACGGGCGATCGTTCACCCCGATCCGAAGCTCATGTCAACCCAAGAGAAGCCAGCACCCAGTTTTCTCGATTTACCCGATCTCCCCTTAAACGCGATCTCGCGGCAAATGGTGAAGGGCGAACAAGGCCTCGAATTAGTTGAAATCGACGGACAGAGTCAGTACGTTGCCTATCTCCCTCTCCGACAAGCTAACTGGTCGGTGGCCCTAGTCGTCCCCCGCACCCATATCGAATCTCAGTTGCGACTGCTGGATCTCATTGCCCTAGCCGTTGTCGGGTTGGTCGTTGCGACAATTATCATTTTGTGGCGAGTTCAGGCATTTGAACGAACTCAAATTGCCCAGTCAGAGGCAGCCCTCGCCCAACACAACGAGCAACTGCAAGCGGCCCTTGAAAAACTCAAACAAACTCAAACTCAACTCATTCAAACGGAGAAAATGTCGGGATTGGGACAAATGATTGCCGGAATTGCTCACGAGCTGAATAATCCGGTTGGCTTTATTTCCAGCAATCTGACCCATACCGATGAGTATGTTAGCGCGCTGCTCGAACTGATTGAGATCTATCGTTGCGAATACCCCCATCCCAGTGCCAAAGTCCGGGACATGGCTGAAGAGATTGATTTGGACTTCATCGAGACAGACTTGCCCAAAATGCTCAAATCCATGCAAATGGGCAGCGATCGCATCCGGAATCTTGTTCTCTCTCTTCGCAACTTTTCCCGTTTGGATGAGGCCGAGATGAAAGCTGCCGATCTGCACGAGGGGATTGAGAGTACGCTGTTGATTTTGCAACACCGCCTCAAAGCGAGCGGCGCTCGCCGTGCCATTGAAGTTATCAAAAACTACGGACAACTGCCTAAGGTTTTCTGTCTCGCCAGCCAAATCAACCAGGTTTTTGTGAACTTGTTGGGCAATGCCATTGATGCGCTAGAAAAACGCAGAACTCACCCAATTGTCGAAGGGGAAGATCCCCCCACTATTCGCATTAACACTGCTGTTATCGCCCACCAGACTGCTGAGATTCGCATTGCGGACAACGGCCCTGGCATCCCGCCTGAAGTTCAAAAAAATATCTTCACGCCATTTTTTACCACCAAACCCGTGGGTGAGGGGACGGGATTAGGACTCTCAATTAGCTACCAAATTGTCGTCGAGAAGCACAAGGGCGAATTATCGTGCAACTCATCACCAGGAGGGGGATCGGAGTTTTTGATTGTCATTCCGCTGAACGTTGAGGCGATGGCGCGTACCGCTAGGTCGGCGCAGCCATCGCCCAACGATTAAACCCTCACAAGCGATCGCGAAATAAAGTTAAAACCTGCTGCCACGCATCTGTTGCAGCCTCGGCATTGTAGCTGCCTCGGCGATCGCAGAAAAAGCCATGATCTGCCCCGGCGTAGCGGAAGATTTGGTGGGGAAACCCGTGCTTGTGCAACTCCGCCTCAATGTAGTCAACCTGTTCGGCGGGAATGCTGGCATCTTCCATGCCAAAAAAGCCATACAGCGTGCCGGTTATCTCGCCGGTGCGCGTCACCGTCGGTTCGCCGCCGCCAGGGGTGAGAGTGGCGATCCCTGCTCCATAAAAGGATGCCGTCGCCTGGATATCCTGTAAGGTGGCGGCGAGGTAGGCAACGTGACCGCCAAAACAAAAGCCAATGCATCCCAGGCCGCCCGTCCGAACTTGGGGAAGGCTTTTGAGATGATTGGCTGCGCCTTGAATGTCGCTGAGGAGTTCGGAGGCTTTGGTTTGCACTTTATACTCCCGACCGATCGCAATTTCTGCGGGCGTATAGCCGGCTTCAAACCCCGATGCCTGACGCTGATAAATGGCGGGCGCGATCGCGGCGTAGCCCTCCCTGGCCAAGCGCTGCGTCACGTCGCGAATGTGATCGTTGACCCCGAAAATCTCTTGAATGACGATAACGCCAGGAAAGGGGCCATCGCCTTGAGGAAGGGCGCGGTACGCTTCAATCTCAATATCCTCGCTTCTCACCCAAACTTGTTCGGTTTCTATCTTCGTTGGTGTCATAACTTGAGTTTTGAGCTTTGCTCTTCCTCAAAATCTTACGAGGATTTCGGGCCCGGGGAAAAGCAACCCCATCCGCGATCGCTCGCCCATAATTTTTGTCGCGGTTTTTCCCAATCGGGTTCGATCGAACCTACACTAGACTGAAGGAAAACCCCGAACATTCTGCCTAAAATCTCGATTGATCGTCCCCCATCCGCAGAAAATTAAGATGGTTCAGTTCCACATTCAATCAGATAGCGATATTCCAGCCTCCAAGCAACTGTTTGACCAAATTCAGTTTGCGATCGCCTCTCGGCAATATCCCCCCGGCCATCGCCTTCCCAGCACCCGACAACTGGCGATGATCGTCGGATTGCACCGCAACACTATTAGCAAAGTCTACCGCCAGCTCGAAGAAACAGGACTGGTCGAATCTCAAGCCGGATCCGGCATTTATGTGAAAGCTCAAGGGCACGAGGGCGGCACGCAACTCAGTTCGCCTATCCTCGAACAGTACCCCGATGCCTACAAATTGGTGCAAAAAAGCCTCGACGATCTCTTGTCTCAAGGCTGCACTCTCTCCGAAGCAAGAGAACTCTTTCTCTCAGAAATTGACTGGCGCTTGCGGTGCAGCGCCAGGGTACTCGTTACCGTTCCCACCAGAGATTTAGGGGCGGGCAAACTAATGGTGCAAGAAATCGAGCAGGCCCTGAAAATTCCCATCCAACTCGTTCCCCTCGAAGAACTTGCCACAGTTCTCGACCAAACTCATTCGGGAACGGTCGTCACCAGCCGCTATTTCATCGGTCACGCAGAAGAAATTGCAGCCCCCAAGTCCGTGCGCGTCATTCCGGTGGATATCAACGACTATGCCAAGGAATTGGAAATTATTCAACGCTTGCCGAAGGATAGTTGCTTGGGTCTAGTCAGTCTCAGCGACGGGATTTTAGGCGTAGCCGGTATTTTAATTCACAGCTTGCGCGGCGAAGACCTGCTGATTGTTTCATCCCAAGTTGACGACACCTATAAACTCCGGGCCCTCGTTCGCAGCGCTCAAACCATTCTCAGCGACAAAGCCAGTTACCAGCGGGTCAAGGAGGCTATCTTAAGTGCGAGAGACGACCTGATCCGTCACCCCGATCTGATTTGTAGCGAAAACTATATTGGCGAAAAATCGATTAATTTGCTCAAGCGCGAACTCGGTTTGGGCTAAGGACAGAAACTCGCGTACCGTCAGATCGGCGAAGCGATCGCTCCAACGAATTGTTCTGACATCTTCAACCCTGCGTCCCTCTGGGAGAAGTGAAAGAGAAAGAGAGCGCTCCTAAATGCTTAAAGTTAAGGGATGGGGTTTGGCGATGCCGTAGCCTTGAGCGTAGTCTACACCGAGCGATCGCAGTTGCTGTAAGGTTTCTCGATCTTCTACAAACTCTGCAATCGTTTGAATGCCCATCACATTGGCGATTTTGCTCAGACACTCAACCATCGAGCGATCGATTTTATCGCTAACAATATTTTTGATGAAATAGCCGTCAATTTTCAAATAATCAATGGGGAGAGCTTTAAGATAGGCTAGAGAACTCATGCCACTGCCAAAATCATCAAGGGCGAAGTGACAGCCGAGTTGTTTGAGACTGTCAATAAACTCCGTGGCTTGGTTTAAGTTAGCGATCGCGGCTGTTTCGGTAATTTCAAAACAAATCCCCTCCGACAGGGCGCGATCGCGCTCCAATTGCTCTTTGAGAAAGCGAATAAACTGAGCGTTATTGATACTTGCTCCAGACAAGTTGATCGCGTATAAACTTGGGTGGACAGTACTTTGAACGATGCGATCGCCAGACGCAAAAAAGGTCTTGACCACCCACCGATCGATCGCTGGCATGAGATCGTACCGTTCTGCAGCAGGAATAAACGCCATCGGCGGGACGAGTTGGCCATTTTCGTCAACCAAACGCAATAAAACTTCGCGATAATGTCGGTCGGTTTCTGACTGAATTGGAATTGCTTCCTGGACGTACAAGCAAAACCGCTCGTCCTCTAACGCTTGAGTTAGGCGCGAAATCCAATGCCTTTCGCTCCTTTGACGAGCCAGTTCGCGATCGTTGGTGCGATAGATACGAACGCAGTTACGCCCTCGCTCTTTCGCTGCATAGCAAGCCGAGTCAGCCGCACTGAGGAGTTCGGTAATGTTGGCGTTAGCATCATCAATGGCAACCAAGCCAATACTCACCCCGATGCTAAACGTTTTCCCCAGCCACGTAAACCGAAACGCTTGGATCAACTCCCGCAGCGTTTCCACCATTCGCTCGGCTTGAGTCAGCGTACACTGATGCAGCAAGAGACCAAACTCATCGCCCCCCAAACGCGCCAAAATATCAGTGTCGCGCACCCGCGTTTTCAGCAGTTGCGCGATCTGGCGCAGCAGTTCGTCTCCGGCAATATGGCCGCAGGTATCGTTGACAATCTTGAACTGGTCGAGGTCTAAGTAGCAGAGAACGTGAGTGCGATCGCTCTGTTTGCTGTCCGCCAGCAACTCCAGTAACTGCTGCTCGAACTCCCGCCGATTAAACAGTCCCGTGAGCGAGTCGTGCATCGCTCGCCAAGAGAGCTGGCGGACGAGCTGACGAGAAGCGGTGATGTCGCGAAAGACAAGTACGGCCCCGATGGTTTGGCCGTCGCGATCGCGGATCGGGGCAACAGTATTGTCGATGGCATATTCCGTCCCATTGCGGGCCAGAAGAACGGCGCGATCGGCAAGGGTCAGCGTCTGTCCTTCGCTCAAAACCTGAGTGACGGGTTCGGCCAAAGGCCGGCGTGTCTCTTCTTCAAAAATCTGGAAAACTTCCGACAATGCTAATCCCCGAGCTTCTGCGGCCGTCCAGCCGGTTAACTGCTCTGCCATTGAATTAAGTTCTTCGATCCTTCCCCTCGCATCGGTGGCAATCACCGCATCGCCGATGGATTTCAAAGTGATTTGAGCGAGTTCCTTTTCCTGACGCAGTTTTTCAGCAAGCTGCTTGCGTTCGGTTAACAGCTCGGTGAAAACGATCAGACCGCCAATTTCTCCGGCGCGATCGTACCAAGGGCGAATTTCCCACCGAACCCAGTCCACAGTTCCATCAATCTGGGTAAACTGTTCGTCTTCTCCCGTTTCTACAGCGCCTGTTAAGCACCGTTGGTGAACCGCTCGGTAACTCTCAGAGGTACGGGTCACAACTTCATAGTGAGAGCGACCGATAAGATTTTGACCTTCAAGCTTATAATCCTTGAGCCAGCGACGACTGACGGCTAAATAACACAGTTGGCGATCGAGCATGGCCACCGCTGCCGGGACGTGTTCGACAAAGAGGCGCATCACTTCCTCGCTTTCTCGCAACACTGCCTCTGCTTGCTGGCGTTCGATAATTTCGCGTTGCAACTGCTGATTTGCTTGCTGGAGTTGGTGGGTTCTCTCTTCTACCGTTTGCTCTAACATCGTCACCGAGGTATAAATTTCGAGCGGATCGAGGGTTTTCAGAGCGCTCGTGTGGGTCACAATTCCCCGCAGTTCTCCTTGCTCCCCCATGACTGCCAGCCATTGCACGTGCAGGCGTTGCATTTCTTGGCGAGCATGCCACAATGAATCCTCTGGACTCACGCCCCCTAAAGGGCAACTCATCACCTGCTCGGCTCGCACTTCGGTCATATTCAGTTCTAGCAGTTGGAACTGTACAATGTCTCGTTCGGCGATCGTACCGAGTGGAACGAGCGGTGGATCGGACTCAAGTTTGGGTGAATTTGGCTCGGTTGGTTCTTCTGCAGTAATGACAACACAACTAATGCGATGCGCGGCCATGAGTTGGGAGACTCTGAGGACTGATGCACTTAGCGGAGCGCAAACGACCTCAGAAGTCATCGCTTCTTTAACCTGACGCAATCGCAAGAGGTTAGAAGGCTGTAGCGCGTGACTGAGGCTATTAGCTGTAATAAGGCCCTGCAATTGGCCGCGATCGCCCACAATCGGTAAGTGGCGAATGCGGTGTTGGTGCATCAGGGAAATCGCGATGTGGATATCCTCAGTGCTTTGCTGTGATGCTTGGAGGGTCACAACATCTCGCGTCATCACCTCGGCAATCGTAAACTGAGTCAAGTCCTTGTTCTCGGCAGTCAGTCGGACGATATCGCGTTCGGTAAACAGGCCGACGAGTTCCGAGTCCTCAACGACAAGAGCGTAGCTGTGGCACTTGGGAACTGAGGGAAAGCAAAGGTTTCCCAATTCTAAAAGCGAGGCATTTTTGAGGTGGCAATGGTTGCCCTCCACGCGACTCATGAGAGCCAGAACTTTAACGAGGGTCAGTTTTGGAGAAACGGTTAAAGGAAAGCGGTCAATTGCTTCCTCCAAAGCAGGAAGATGGCACTGCGAGTCATCAAAGGACATTACCGGTGAGTCAGCAAGATTGCTCTACTAGCTTAGCGAAGACAGTTCTACTCTACTGAACTTTAGAAATTCTCGGCAGGAGAGAAACTATTTGGGCAGTCATTTGTTTCAATTTCCGTAATCCTCTCCCACTCTCTTGAAGGATAGGGTTAGGCTAGCGGCGATCGCGTCTCGACAACTGAACCCCAGAAAAGATTATGGAAAGAGAATTGGCAATTTCGACCTGCGGACTGACCAAACAATTCGAGCGACACATTGCGGTGAATGAACTCGATCTTCAGGTGGAAAGCGGGGAAGTCTACGGTTTAATTGGCCCCAACGGTGCGGGAAAAACGACCCTCATTCGGATGTTAGCAGCGGCGGAAGAACCCACCACAGGTGAAATTTATATCAATGGCGATCGCCTCTTGCGCGACGACAGCAACCCCCGACTCAAGCAGCGTCTCGGCTATCTCCCCGATGATTATCCTCTTTACAACGACCTCAACGTTCGGGACTACCTCGACTATTTTGCTCGCCTCTACCGCCTGCGACAACCCCACCGCCGCCGCCGCGTCAACGAAGTGTTGGAACTGGTTCAACTGGTGAACAAGCGCAACAGTCGCATCTCAACGCTCTCGCGGGGCATGAAACAACGCCTCAGTCTCGCTCGCACCATCATCCACGAACCCATCCTCCTCCTCCTCGACGAACCCGTCTCTGGTTTAGACCCGATCGCGCGAATGCAGTTTCGGGAGATTATTAAAGTCTTGCAGGAAGCGGGAATGACCATTCTCATCTCTTCCCACGTCCTCAGCGACTTGGCCGAACTCTGCACCTCGATCGGCATCATGGAAATGGGGTTCCTCGTCGAAAGTGCCTCGCTCAAAGACTTGTACTCGCGCCTGTCTCGCCAGCAAATTTTGATTAAAACCTTGGGTAAACTAGAAGCATTGCAAGCGGAGTTAAAAAACTGCTCCCTCGTCCGAGATTGGGAAACGGTTCCCTCAACCAACAGCTTGCGAGTCCATTTCTCAGGAAATCCTCAAGAAAGTGCCGAACTCTTAAAAGCGCTAGTCACGGCGGGAATTCCGATCGCGGAGTTTCACTGCACTCAAGAAGATTTAGAAACGATTTTCTTGAAGTTGGGACACAAGCAAGCTTCTTAGGGAATAGGGAATAGGGAGTAGGGGAGAAAAAAACAGCAATGCAACCCATTCTTCTCTTGTTACTGTTGGCTGATGACTGAAAATATCGGTAGGGGCGCAAGCATTGCGCCCAAAACGAGAAAAGCGGCGATTTTTATAACTTCTAAAGCGGGGTCAGAAAGAATGGAACTGTCTGCAGATATCTTGGATAAAATTGGGGATTGGAATCCGCAACTGTATCGGGAGTTGAAGGGCAGATTTAAGCTTCGCAATGTGGGTATAACGATCGCGATCGCGGCTTTTTTAGAAGGGACAATCTCCTTTTTTTGTTCTCAGAATAGTTATAGTTCTTTGCACGTCCAATGGGAAGCATTCTTCTTCGCATTTAACTGGATTTTACCCTTATGTTTGTGGGTTAGCGGAGTTTATCTGATCGTTAGCGATATTGGTAAAGAAAAAAGTAGGGAAACCTTGGAATTTATCCGTCTCAGTCCTCAAACCAGTCAAAGTCTTTTACTGGGAAAATTACTCGGCGTTCCCAATCTTATCTACTTGGGAATTCTCGCTTGTCTTCCCCTTCACTTTTTTGCAGGACTCCAAGCCGATTTTCCCGCGTATGCAATTTTTGAGATGTATATTGCCTGGGGAGTAATTGCCGTTTTCCTCTACAATGTTGGACTTCTCCTCGTCCTCAATCTCCCCAATCGGACTGCTCATTATCGCGCCACCGCTGCACTCAGTAGCTTCCTTGCTTTAATCGCCTCTCAAATGTTTATCGGCCTTATTCTGGGGTATCAAGAAAACTTCCATTATATTGACCTAAACTGGTTTTTCTTGTCTTTTGACAGCCAACCCGAATTAACAGCGATTTGGTTTTTCAGCACTGTATTTGCTGTTAACACCTTGATTTGGCAAGTTGCGAATCGCCACTTCCAGAATCCCCTTAAACCTTTGATCGGCAAGCATCAAAGCTATTGGATTACGGTTTGTACGCAACTTTGGTTTTTAGGGTTTATGACTCCCAATCAATCTTTTGTTGATAGTGATATCTATCAAGTTTGGGGATGTTTATTTCTCTTCTTCGCAACCCCTTCGCTAATATTGTTATTGAGTGCTTTTATGTCTCCCAGTCGTTCGAGGTTGCAAGAGTGGAAGCGCTATCAACGGTTTTCTTGGCAAGATTTATTCTTAGGTGAAAAAAGTCCAATAATGGGCGCGATCGCGCTCAACTTGGGAATTACATTGTTAATTTGGATTCCCTGGATTCTCCTCGCTCCCTTTTCTTCAGATAGTCAATTTAATCGCTGGCAACTGTTGGCAGGAGTTGTCCTCACCTTCACTTTCCTAATTATTTATGCAACGCTCATTCAATCAATTCGTGGGCTGGCCCGTACCAAAAATAAAATCCCGCTCTTCTACTTATTCGGGCTGATTCTCGTTGTCTCCCCACTCCTTTTGGCCGTAGCAGGAGAGCTTTCGCCGCAAGAAGCACCGACGCTGTGGCTATTTTCCCCAGTTCCGGCTGCGGCAGTTTCTTCTGCCTCGCTATTTGCGATTTTCTTGACTTTTACGAGCCAACTGGTCGCTTTTGCTTCCTTGACCTATACCTTCAATCGATCTTTACAGCGTGACAGCGAATCCGAACTGAAACAATTACTCAACCATGACTAAACTACTCGACAAAATTGGCGATCTCAATCCGCAACTTTTTCGGGAATTGAAAGGGAAGTTCACCTTCAGAAATACCGTTCTGACCGCAGTCATTTCCTTTATTTCTCAACTTCTCCTTTGTCTTGTCTTCGCGAGTCAAATTGCAGTAGAAGAGGGACAAAAAACTTACAGTCCTTATGTCAACTGGGATGAGTTGGGAAATTGGACAATTAATTGGCAGTTATGGAGTTTCGATCTATTTATTAGTCTCAGTTTGATTGGTATCTTTGCCTTAATTGTTCTGGGGACGTATATGCTGATTTCCGATCTTTCTGAGGAGGAAAAGCGAGGCACGCTCAATTTTGTTCGCCTCAGTCCCCAGTCTGCTCGAAGTATTCTAATTGGGAAATTGTTAGGTGTTCCGGCACTACTTTTCTTTGCCGGCGCGATCGCGCTTCCTCTCAATCTCGCATCAGGACTTGCGGCCCAAATTCCCCTCGCCTCATTGTTAGGATTTTATGCTGTCTTAGGAGCAAGTTGTTTATTTTTCTACAGTGCGGCTCTGCTCTTTTCACTGGCCAGTTTTTGGGCAAAAGGCTTGCAACCCTGGTTGGGGAGTGGTGTCGTTCTCTTTACTTTGGGCCTGTGGAGCATTGCGGGTTTGGAAGGGCATTTTTTCCGCAACTTTGCTGACTTCTTTTTGCTCTTCTCCCCAGCAACTGCTATTCGCTATCTTGTGCCAGCAGAGATTGCGGGGAACTCTATTTTTTCCTTGTCGGGTTCGGGTTTCAACGACTTCACTTGGTACGGACTACCAGTCTGGAAAATGTCGGGTATTGGTATGGGGTTGATGGTCGGTAACTGTACCCTGTGGAGTTATTGGCTGTGGCAAGGACTGCAACGCCGCTTCCACAACCCTCAGGCAACGATTTGGAGCAAAGCACAGACTTACTTCATTTCTCTGAGCTTTATGGCGGTGAGTTTAGGATTGATTTTTAAATATTACCGCTACAGCTCGTTGGACGATAATATCGACCTTTTTCTCTTTTTTCTAATCTTGCTCTCGGTTGGGTTTATCGCGGCGGCCGCTCCGCACCGCCAAAACTTGCAAGACTGGGCCCGATATCGCCACCAAAACGAGGTTAAACGCCGGACGCTGCTGCGGGATTTGCTCCTGGGAGAAAAGAGTCCAGGGACGGTAGCGATCGCGCTCAACCTGGGTATTATTACCCTCTTTTTGCTGCTGGCGATCGCATTTTTCCCAATTTCCCCCACAACTCGCACAGATACCCTCTTCAGCATCCTGCTAACCGCGAGTTTAATCTTGGTCTACGCCAGCATTGTGCAGCGGATGCTGCTGATGAAAACGAAAAAACGAGCAATTTGGGCAACCGCAACGATCGTCGCGCTCTTCGCCCTTTATCCCATGGCTGTCGGTTTGCTAACCCACAGTGGCGACACCTTTTTGTGGTTGTTCTCGCCTGCGGCGGCCTTTGCGGTTCGCGACATTGGCATCGGAGCATCTATTGCTGCTCTTTGTCTGGACTGGCTCGCGATCGCGCTCCTCCACGCGGATATGAGTACCCAACTGCACGCCCTAGGGGCATCGGAAAGCAAGCGGTTCCTGGCAAGATCGTGATGAACGTCCTCGACAAAATCGGCGACTGGAACCCCCAACTCTTCCGAGAATGGAAGGGCAGACTCAAGGGCAGAAATATCGCGATCGCTGTCGGGATTTCCGCGATCGCGCAACTTTTGCTCTGCTTCTTTTGTGGCTTCAATCCCTTGAGATATGCTTTCATTCAGACTTGGAATCATCCAGACCCATTGGTACAGAATTACCCGTATGGGAGCTTCGAGGTTTTTCTAGACTTGAGCAAATTTGGGACTATCGCATTGCTGGCGATCGGAACTTATCTGATAATTGCTGATATCTCGAAGGAAGAACGACAAGGAACGCTTAACTTTATCCGCTTCAGTCCACAACCCTGGCACAGCATTGCAGTCGGTAAACTGTTGGGGGTTCCGGTTTTGTTGTATGTCGCTGGCGCGATCGCGCTTCCCCTCTACCTTCTCTCCGGACTTGGCGCAAAATTTCCCATCAGCCTGCTTTTCGGCTTCTCTGCCGTCCTACTTGCCAGTTGCATTTTCTTCTACAGTGTGGCCTTTCTCTTTGCCCTCACTAGCTCTTGGTTGAAAGGGTTGCAACCCTGGTTGGGGAGTCTAGCAATCTTGCTGTTCTTAAGTTGGGCAACTCAGAAAAATTCCGATCTATTCGGAGGTTTTCAAAACACTTTTTCTGATTTCTTCTTGTTATTTTCTCCCAATGCAATTATTCACACTTTCTTCGACGTTTTCTTCTCGCCAGAGGCGACCAATCGCTCAATAATTAGCCCGCTGGCACAGTCTTCAGTCTGCCACACGTTTAATTTGTCGGGGTATAACTTTAATGGAATTTGGTACGGAGTTCCACTTTGGGAAAATGCGTGGTTGGGCCTGAGTTTAATGCTAACTAACTACACCCTGTGGAGTTATTGGCTGTGGCAAGGACTCAAGCGTCGCTTTCGCAATCCCAAGGCAACGATTTGGAGTAAAACTCAGAGTTACCTCATTTCCATTAGTTTCATGGCTGTTGGTTTGGGATTTACCTTGTCTCCATGGGATTGGCCTTGGCAAAACTATTACAGCGACAATTTATTTTGGGATGTAGAGAAATTCTTATCCTTCCTCCCCTTTTTATCAATTGGGTTGATTGTCGCACTCTCTCCTCACCGACCGGCATTGCAGGAATGGGCGCGTTACCGCCACCAAAAGGGTGTCAAACGCCGTTCCTTGTTAAAGGATTTACTCTGGGGGAAGAAGAGTCCGGCGACCGGAGCGATCGCGCTTAATTTTGCAATCATTGCAGGAGCTATTTGTTTCATAGTTGCTATCGTTCCGGAAGAGCCTTCATCACCGGGAAATTACCGACACCTTTCGCTCTTCAGCATCCTCCTGACGGGCAGTTTAATCTTGCTCTATGCCAGCATTGTTCAGTGGATTCTGCTGATGAAAACCAAAAAACGGGCAATTTTGGCGGTAATAATAATGAGTTTGCTGACCGTTGTCTATCCTCTCGTTCTGTCTGAAACGATTGGGACGGATGTCCTGTCTTTGAAGATCGGGATAGAGGCCAATAGTCCTACCTTACCGTGGCTCTTTGCCCCCAATCTGCCTTCGGCGATCGAACATGCAACACTCGCTCAGATTGGCATTGCTCTCGCGGTTGACTGGGGCGCGATCGCGCTCATCCACGCGCAAATGGCACGGCAACTCCGAAGTTTAGGAACATCGGAAACCAAACGCTTGCTCTCAACCTCATAGAGACAAAACCCTTCCACAACTCACAGCGAACGAATTTTGTTTTTTGGAGATACTCAAGCATCATGATATCGACACTCTTGGATCGCATTGGTAACTGGAACCCTCAACTCTTTCGGGAACTCAAAGGCCGGTTGAAACCCAAAAATCTCGCGATCGCGGCTGGAATTTCTGCCGTCGTGCAAGGACTGGTTTTTCTGGTTTACCAAAGCCAACTGCCCGATCGACATTACGACTTCAACCGCTATTGTCAGGGGATGGTTCCCCCCAACTGGGATGGTTACAAAGGTCATTCTTATTACCAAGAATTTCAATTTTGCACCAAAGATGCTCTCGGATACATCACCCCCGAAACCATTAACTGGAATCTGTGGTGGCTCGATCTCTTCACAGCCATGAGCATCATTGGTATCTTCCTCCTTCTCATCGTCGGCACGTATATGCTGATCTCCGATCTCTCCCAGGAAGAACGGCGAGGCACTCTGAACTTTATTCGCCTCAGTCCCCAATCTACAGCCAACATCCTCGTCGGCAAATTACTGGGGGTTCCCGCACTGCTCTATCTGTTTGGGTTGCTCGCACTCCCCCTCCACCTGGGGGCCGGATTCGCCGCTCATATCCCCCCCTTCCTGATTTTGGGCTTCTACACCGTGCTAGCTGCCAGTTGCGCCTTCTTTTACAGCGCAGCCTTGCTCTACGGCTTAGTTAGTGCGGGATTGGGAACCTTCCAAGCTTGGGTGGGTAGCGGGGCCTTACTGGCCTTCCTCTGGTTTTTTACCTGGGTAACGCTATCCCAAGGCGACGATACGATTTCCTTCTCGCCACTTGACTGGTTTACGCTGTTTTATCCCGGTTCTGTCTTACCCTACCTGGTGAGTTCGACCCCCCATTCTCTCGATACCATCGACTACTTGAATGTCAAGGATTTTGCCCAACTTACCTGGTTTGATTGGACTCTTTTCCACCGTGCCAAAACCGCGATCGCGTTTGAGCTGGCCAACTACGGGATTTGGACGTATTGGGTTTGGCAAGGACTGCAACGCCGCTTCCACAATGCCCACACGACTGTTCTGGGCAAGGGTCAAAGCTATCTCATCTCTGCCAGTATCGCCTTTGTGACGTTGGGATTTACCATGCAGCGTCGTCCTTGGGGAGGGTACAGCGACAACTTGTTTGACAACACGATGGCCTTGCTGATTGTCATGCTGGTACTGTGTTTGGGACTGATTGCTGCCTTGAGTCCCCACCGACCAACGCTGCAAGATTGGGCCCGATATCGCCATCAAATGGCCGGAGAGAGTCGCAATTTGCTCAAAGATTTAATCTGGGGCGAGAAAAGTCCGGCAACCGTTGCGATCGCGCTCAACGTCATCATTGCTTTGTCTTTCGTTCTCGTCTTTGCAGCGATCATGCCGTTTGGCAAGCTGCGAACCCCGACCCTCCTTGGCCTTGTCTCGACCGGAACGATCTGCTTAATTTACGCCAGCTTAGCCCAGTGGATGCTAATGTTTAAAACGCAAAAGCGGGCCGCGTGGGCAACAGTGGCGGTTGTTGCCCTCGTTGTCATGCCTTTTACCTGCTTTGCGATCTTTGGGGTCGATCCCTATGAAGGATCTTGGCTGTGGCTGTTCTCAGCCGTTCCGATCGCAGTGACGGAACACCTGAAACTTTCGATGGCAGGAGTATTCAGTATCTGGCTTGTTCAGGGACTCGCGATCGCGCTCATTAATGTGGTATTCGCCAAACAACTCCATCAAGTCGGCGAGTCCGAGGCCAAGGCTCTGCTTGCCAGTCGGAGGTAGAGTTCAGTCATCAGCCAAAGAAACACCCCCCCCGGATGCTGTAGGGGCAGGTTTAAACAGTCCTATCTTATCGAAGAGACATGAGCTGTTGAGAAAACCTGCCCAACTCTATTCATTCTTCGAGTAATTGTAAAGAAATGTAACCACATAGAAGGGTTTTTGTATAAATACGGCCGCGTGACTCCGAGTAGTGGATACAGGGGCCTCATATCAACATCGCAAGATGTCTCCACGTCTGACTAGCACGCCATTCGAGCGGGTTGGGCAACATTTTGTTGCGCGATTTTAGAGCGCTCGAAATCCACTTGTCGTTATTTGCACAAAAACCATGATTTCATTGCCGACTATTCTCGCTACAATGCGCCGCGAAATCGCGCCAGGGTTAGTTTTCATCGACGTGGAGGTTGCCGATCGCGCCACGCTGTTGGCGGGGTTGCAATCGGGGTTAGAGGTCGTTCTTTTGAAGCACGATGGCGACGGTCTGGCGCAAATAACTGCTGCGCTACAAACCCGGAAAAACCTGACCAGCCTCCACATTGTCTCCCACGGAGAGGCAGGAAAGCTGCTGTTGGGGAACGGTTCCATCGACCGCAGTACCCTTGCGCGTCGCAGTCGCGAAATCAAGTCCTGGTCGCAAGCACTCGCACCGAATGCAGAGATTCTCCTCTATGGTTGCAATGTCGCCGTCGGGGAAACCGGACGGCATTTTGTGCGGTGGTTGAGTCAGCTAACCGGGGCCAAGGCGGCCGCGTCGCAGACCTTAACCGGGAGTGCGGCGTTCGGCGGCGACTGGAACCTGGGGTTCAAGGTGGGTCAGATGTTTGCACCGCTGGCGTTTCGGGAGGAAACACGGGTTGCTTACCGTGGGGTTCTCAACACGACTCGCGTTTCGGTGAGTTCTGATGGGGATGAGGGGAATGATGTATCTACTTTTAATTCTTCAATCTCAGCCAACGGACGCTTTGTTGCATTTTGGTCTCGTGCTAGCAATTTAGTTGATGGGGATACTAATGGAAGGAGTGATATCTTTGTCCACGATCGCCAAACAGGGGAAACCACTCGCGTTTCTGTTACCTCCGATGGCACTCAAAGCAGCGGTTTTTTTAATTCTTCTCAACAGCCCTCGATTTCAGCAGATGGACGCTACATTGCGTTTACCTCCAGTGCCAACAATTTAGTTGATGGAGATACTAATGGAAGTAGTGATACCTTTGTCCACGATCGCCAAACAGGGGAAACCACTCGCGTTTCTGTTACCTCCGATGGCACTCAAAGCAATGGTTTTTCTTACTGGCCGTCAATTTCAGCAGATGGACGCTATGTTACCTTTCGGTCTGATTCCAGCAATCTAGTTGATGGGGATACTAATGGATTTGACGATATCTTCGTCCACGATCGCCAGACCGGGGAAACCACTCGCGTTTCTGTTACCTCCGATGGCACTCAGGGAAACGGTAATAGTAGTGGTAATTCTCTCCTAGCTTTTCCATCAATTTCAGCGGATGGACGCTATGTTGCGTTTTATTCTCAAGCCAACAATCTGGTAGATGGGGACACTAATGGGACTGGAGATACTTTTATTCACGATCGCCAAACAGGAGAAACAGCCCTTGTTTCCGTTGCTTCCAATGGCACTCAAAGTAATGGCTTTTCTTACTGGCCGTCAATCTCAACAGATGGACGTTATGTTGCCTTTCAGTCTGATGCCAGCAATCTGGTAGATGGGGACACTAATGGATTTGGTGATATATTCGTCCGCGATCGTCAAACAGGGGAAACCACTCGTGTTTCTATCGCCTCTGATGGCACTCAGGTAAATAGTCCTTCCTTCTCTCCCTCAATCTCAGGCGATGGACGCTATATTTCATTTGTGTCCTATGCCAGCAATCTGGTTGGTGGTGCTACAAACGGGACTAGCAATATCTTTGTCCACGATCGCCAAACAGGGGAAACCACTCGTGTTTCCGTTGACTCCGATGGTAATCTGGGCAATGGTGGTTCCTCCTGGCCCGCAATTTCAGCAGATGGAAGTGCAATTGCGTTTCGCTCCTTTGCTAATAATCTCGTAGATGACGACACCAACGGAAGAGGTGATATCTTCGTTCGCCAGCTACGCAACCCCGAAACCCCAGGCGACACCTTCGCCACGGCCCTCGACAGCGGTTTGAGTGCGGCCAACCCCGGTACCTTTACTCTCTCCAGCGAAATCGGCAATAACCCCGCTGTTGACCCCACCGCCGATGTTGACCTGATCTCCTTCCAACTCGACGCAGGTTCCCTCGCTATCATCGATATCGACGCAGAGACGTTGGGGTCTGACCTCGACTCCTACATTCGTCTCTTCGACTCCGACGGCAACCAGATCGCTTTTAACGACGACAACACCGCACCGGGAGAAACTTTAACCCTGGACTCCTACCTCGACTTTATTGCACCCGAAAGCGGCACGTACTACGTGGGAGTCAGCAGTTATGGCAACCCCAACTACGACCCCACCGTCGCCGGAAGCGGGAATGGGTCTAGCACTGGGGAATATACCCTCAACCTCACGGTTACCGAACCCGAAACTCCAGGCGACACCTTCGCCACGGCCCTCGACAGCGGTTGGAGTGCGGCCAACCCCGGTACCTTTACTCTCTCCAGCGAGATTGGCAACAACCCCGCAGTTGACCCCACCGCCGATGTTGACCTGATTTCCTTCCAACTGGATGCGGGTTCTCGTGCCACGATTGATATTGACGCAGAAACCTTGGGGTCGAATCTCGACTCTTTCATCCGCGTTTTTGATGGCGATGGCAATGAGATTGCTTACAGCGATGACAACACCGCACCGGGAGAAACCTTTTCCTACGACTCTTACCTCAACTTCATCGCACCCGAAAGCGGCACGTACTATGTGGGAGTCAGCAGTTATGGCAACCCCAACTACGACCCCACCGTTGTGGGAAGTGGGAATGGGTCTAGCACTGGGGAATATACCCTCAACCTCACCGTAGACACCCCTTCCTCACCCTTCCTGCTGTATAGCAACAACGCCACCAACATCCGCGCGATCGACCTCGCATCCGGTACCATTCCCAATATCAATGTGGGAACCGATATCGCCGCCTCCGCTTGGGCCGAGGATAATCTCAATGATTCGGCCTACAGTCGCATTCTCAGCAATGGTGACTTTTTTACCGTCTGGAATACCAACACCAGTAGCGGTTACTCTCGCTTCTCGGCGGATGGGAATGGCAACTACACGGAAACCCAAATGGGTGCATTTCCGGCGCGATCGCGCATCGTGGGGGTTGACGATCTCAATGGCGACGGACTGGATGATGTGATGATGGTTCGCCGCGTCAGTCCCGTTCCTGCTTCCTCCAATTTTGACTACCAAGTCGCTTTCGGTCAAAGCGATGGCAGTTTTGACTTCAGCGCACCTGCCACGACGCTGCTGCAAAGTACCTGGGCCCCGCAGTTTACGATCGCGGATGCGGACAATGATGGCAACAGTGACTTAATTTTCCACGATATTCGCTCCGGCGGTTTTACTCCGACCAACCTCTATATGCTGCAAGGTCGCGGCGATGGCACCTTTGCTCCTACCTCGGAACGGCGATTGTTGTTGAGCAGTCCGGAAGGCTCTACCGCTGCCGTTTTCGGCGATTTTGATGGCGATGGCGATCTGGATGCGTTCCTTCCCCCAGACGACGATATGCGGGATATGGGACAGTCCTATATTGCCTTCAACGACGGTGCGGGAAACTTCTCGACCCCGCAACAATCGATTGATTTCCGACCGAATAATGAGGGGCCAACGAGCGATCGCTTCTGGGCCTTTGCGGATGCAGTGGATGTGGATCTCGATGGCAATGTCGATATTGTTGGCTATCTCAATCCTATTGGCAGCGGCGGAACCTACTCGGCGGAGGTATATCGAGGCGACGGAACGGGACAATTTTCGACGACGGGAGAGGTGTTGGTTTCTCTTCCCGGATCGAGCAACCGTCCTCGCTTCGCTTGGGGAAACCGGCCGCTGCTGGCGGACAATCCCGGCGATACCCTGTCTGCGGCCCTCGATACCGGCCTCAGTTCTGCAACTCCCGGCCGGTTCGTCTTCTCCAGCGAGATTGGCAACAACCCCCGCATTGACTCCAACTCCGATGTGGACTTCTTCTCGTTCCAACTGGATGCGGGTTCGCGGATGACAATTGATATTGACGCGGATGCTGCGGGTTCGACCTTGGATTCGATGTTGCGGTTGTTCGACACACAGGGGAATGAGATCGGGTTCAGCGATGATAATGCTGCACCGGGTGAGGGGTCGAGTCTCGACTCTTACCTGGATTTCGAGGCGACGGAATCGGGAACCTACTACGTTGGACTCAGCGGTTACGCCAACTGGAACTACAATCCTGAGGTGGAAGGAAGCGGTAGCGGTTCGAGTACTGGCGAGTACGACATCGAGTTCCGCTTGACGACGATTAATGGTAACGACGGGCCCGATACACTTCGGGGTGGCGACGGCCCGGATGGGATTGATGGCGGTGGCGGCCGCGATCGCATTGCTGGCAACCTTGGCGACGATACCATTTTCGGTGGCGATGGAGACGATACGTTGTGGGGAGACTTCGACAACAGTCTGTCTGGCGGTGACGATCTGATCTTCGGCGGTGCGGGACGCGATCGCATTCGCGGCCGAGGCGGTAACGACACTATCTTCGGCGAAGCAGGAGACGATTTTATTTCTGGCGATGCTGGCGATGACCTAATCCGAGGGGGTGTGGGAAGCGATCGCATTGCTGGCGACCTTCCGGGTTCTGATAACCGGGGAAGCGACACGTTTGTTCTCGCCATTGGCGAAGGAAGCGACATCTTCCTTGACTTCACAGCGGGTGAAGACTTCATCGGTTTGGCGGACGGCCTCACCCTCGGACAACTCGAACTGGCACAAGACAGCAACAATGCGCTGATTAACTACAACGGCGAAACCCTCGCCACCCTCAACAACGTACAAACCTCCAGCTTGACAGCGGATATGTTTGTTCCTGTCGTTTAGTCCGCACAACCTTTTTCCCCAGCACGACCCCCGGCCGTTCGATAGTCTGGGGGTTTTTTCAACAAATTTCAATTTTCTAGTTGACAAATACTTTCAACTAGATATATCTTATTTGAAGTGTTCTCCTCTCTTGTTAGGAAGTTCTTCTCTCAAGAAACATAGGATTTAGGGGTTGAGCGCTTTAAGGACGCTCAACCTCAGTCCATTCTTTTTTATCTTCTCAAGAGTTAAATTGAGAATTCTTCTTAGTAAAGATCTGACAATTGGGTCGCGCGATGGCGCAACGCACCCTCTCGAAATCGACCTGTCGCTGAGGTAGTCGGAAACCATGAATATCTGTCCTTGCTGTTCGGGAGTTCTGCTACGTCAAGTTCGCCAAACGGGAATTTACTGGTTTTGCCCCGACTGTCGCCAAGAGATGCCAGTTTTCGATCTCGTGCAGATCCACCTTCAATCTAGAATTTCTCGCTCGAGACTTCATCCTTCAACTCATTTCAACCAGGAGTAAATAACAATGGCAAAAATTGGACTGTTTTACGGCTCAACAACCGGGAAAACGGAAGAAGCAGCCGAAACTATTCAAAAAGAATTTGGCGGTGACAGTGTTGTTGCGCTGCACGAAATTTCAGAAGTTGAAAACAGCGACTTTGATGCCTACGAAAGTATTATTATTGGTTGCCCTACTTGGGATATTGGCGAGCTACAAGCTGACTGGCAAGGATACTTTGAAGAGCTAGATGATGCCAGTTTTAGCGGCAAAAAAGTTGCTTATTTCGGTACAGGCGATCAAGTTGGCTATTCGGAAAATTTTCAAGATGCAATGGGGATTTTAGAAGAAAAAATATCAAACCTCGGCGGTCAAACCGTTGGCAGTTGGTCGACGGAAGGCTATGACTTTGAAGAATCAAAAGCCGTCAAGAATGGAAAGTTTGTCGGCCTTGCTCTCGATGAAGATAATCAGGCAGAACTCAGCGAAGAGCGAATTAAAAAGTGGGTTGGCCAACTGAAATCTGACTTCGGAGTTTAGCATCGGACTTAAGTTTTTTTTTATCGGGTTTCATGTTGCCATGCCATAGACCTTCCTCTTACAAGAAACCCGATTTCCTATTTCAATTGAGTTAAAAAAATCCCGTGAATAGCATCTTTGAATTATTCGCCACCTCTTTTTGTGCTTGTGCGGCCTGGACATTAATGGGGTTGGCAACTTGGAGTCTTTTTCGCTCTCTCCATAAAGGATCGACTTATGTGAAGAAGTTACACCAAATTCCCTGTTCGCGTTGCAAATATTTTACTGGCGATTATCGCCTTAAGTGTACGGTGAACCCTTATCTTGCCCTTTCAGAGAAAGCCGCTTGCTGTCAAGATTTTGAAGCAGCTTCCCCTTTTGAAATACCAACGATAACACAACACAAATATCCAAATTCTTCAACTTCTTTTTCTGCAAACAATTAACGCCCAAACAGATAAGCGATCGCCTATCTGCAAGAGAATGGCACTGACTTAAGGCTTGCGGGCATTGCCCACCCTACAGAATATCTCACTACTCTACATTCCCAAACAACTCTAATGATTTGTGAAGAATCAAAACCCCTTGAAACTTTGCGAACAGCTTAGGAAACTTTATGTCGAAATTACCGGAAACCCTTTGGATTAATACCAACCCCAGTTTTAAACGCTTCGAGCAACCGCTGATTCGCTACCTCGCTCACTACAGCACCGTCGCGCAATGGGAATATATTCAAACCCAAGATGAGGCGAGTTCTCTGGATGTGGCCCTCGTTCTCCTACACGACTATCTCAAAAGCTGCAATCGCACTGTTAACCTGGTCGGCCACGGAACGGGAGGACTGCTCGGACTGCTCTATGCGCGTCGATATCCGGAACGAGTTCAATCCCTGACCCTCCTGGGAGTTGGCAGCTATCCCGCCATCGACTGGCAAGCACATTACTATCGATTCTTAGAGTTATTGCCGTGCAGCCGCCAGATCTTGCTGGCCCAAATGGTTCGCCTGCTCTTCGGCCACCAAAACCATTACACCACAAACGCTTTGATCGAAGTCTTGGAGCAAGATTTGCGATCGTCCCCCTCTCCCCACTCTCTCTACAAACGTGCCAGTATTGCTGCGGGAGGAGTCAGCACACCATTAATGGCGTGCGGGAGTGCGGAAGATTTGATTGTTGAGGCGAAAGCACTGCGGAGATGGCACGCTTGGCTCAAAGAGGGAGATGTTCTCTGGGAGTGTCCGAGGGGATATCACTTTTTCCATTATTTCTATCCCCATCAGACTGGCCGACAAATCGTTAAGTTTTGGCGATCGCTCTCGGAACCCGCTCCTAAGAAACACAACGTTTTGCTTGAGGTTGGGCAGGTTTAAACAGCCCTATCCGATCGAAGAGACACGAGCGATCGAGAAAACCTGCCCCTACAGCGCCCCCATGGGTATTTCTTGGTAAGGATCTCGGTGGAGCAGGGCGCTCTTCAATCAGATCGAACCGAACAAGCAAAGAATGAACAGTTATCGGTCTCGGCGCAATTTCCGTGCCAGAATGCTTCGCGTACCGGACGGTCAGCGTAGCGATCGCGCCGTTGGAGAAACGGGAGGGAAACCCATGGTAAAGTCAAAACTGATGCTCCCAACAGCCCAGACGAATGACTTTACAACTGCGCGTTTACGTGCCAGATCACCCGTTAATCAAGCATTGGCTGGCCGTGGCCCGCGATCGCGACACGCCTTCTGTTCTGTTTAAAAGTGCCATGACCGAGCTCGGCCGCTGGCTCGCTTACGAGGCCAGTCGCTATTGGTTGCCAACCGAAGAGGCAACCGTCCAGAGTCCCCTCGCAGAGTCTCCAGCAACCTTTATTAACCCGCAAGTTCCGATGGCCATCGTTCCCATTTTGCGGGCCGGACTGGCGCTGATAGAGGGCGCTCAAAGCCTCATTCCCCTCGCCTCAACCTACCACCTCGGATTAGTTCGCAACGAAGAAACCCTCGAAGCGAGTTGCTACCTCAACAAACTCCCCGAACAGTTTGCACCGCAAACTCGCATCCTCATCCTCGAACCGATGCTGGCGACCGGGGGGTCAATTATGACGGCGATGCAGGAGTTGGTCGCGCGCAATGCTCAACCAGAATTCATCCGCATTATTTCGATTGTCACCGCACCGCCAGCACTACAGCAGTTGAGCGAGAACTACCCGCAACTGAACGTCTACGCTGCAACCATTGACGAAGGCCTCAATAGCAAAGGTTATATTGTTCCGGGTTTAGGAGATGCTGGCGATCGCGCTTTTGGGACGTGAGGAACCGGAAATTGGTAACTTAGAGCTAGAAGAATTTGACAAGCGATCGCAAGAGGAGAACAAAGCTATGAGTCAGCGTGATGGTTTCACAGGCGGGTTTTTGACCGGTGCACTCATCGGTGGTTTAGTGGGTGGAATCGTTGGTGTTTTAGCCGCCTCTCGCCGCAGTTCGGCGGAAAGTGACAGCGAATCTCGCCTGGATGCGAGCAACTTAGAACATCCAGAAATGCCTTTAGAAGAAGCACGTCGCAGTCTCGAAGCTAAAATTTCTCAATTGAATTTGGCGATTGACGATGTGAGACAGCAACTCGGCTCGGTGAATGGCAAGACGCTAGAAATTGATGCGGAGTCGCGAGAAAAGTAAGGCTGACCGACCCATTTTCAGAAGCGATGGGGAAATCTCATTTTCGGCTTTGGGTTTGATACAATCAAAACCAAGATTGCGCTGCTGGCGATGAACGCCTAAAGCACCAGACACTTTAAGGAAGACATTCACCCATGTATGAGGCCGCTGGATTGCTAAGTAACACCTTGAATAATTTTATTCAGCTCTACATTCTTTTGTTGATTGTTCGGATTTTACTCACCTGGTTTCAAAGCATGGACTGGGCTAACCAAGTTGCGTCTGTCTTAAGCCCAGTCACCGATCCGTATCTCAATCTTTTTCGCTCTTTTATCCCGCCTTTAGGGGGAATCGATCTGTCGCCAATTTTGGCAATTCTCTGCCTACAACTGATTGGGGGACTTTTTTGACCGTGATGGCTGCGCCGACCTCGCGGTACGCGCTCTTTATTAATCGTAGTAAAAGGGGCGAACTTTCCCCGAAAATCCAGAGGCTTTGAATTTTTTCAACTGGAGGGGCGTTGGCTGGTTAGCAGACACGGTAATCTGAATCTCAAAATCGCTAGCACCTGGAGGAACTTCGGGTAGCGTACCGACGCGACCTCGGTTTTGGAAAACAGGATCGCCATTGGCATCGAAAATGCGACCGTAGACATCCGCATCAACCAGCATTTTTCCCGATGTATTATTCGCTTTCCCAGAAATCAGAAAGCAGTTAGACGGACGACTCGCACCGCCGCTACTGACGATTCCTTCTGCTAGTTCGCTGGGACATTCGCGGTAAGACAAGTCGGTGAGTTGGATTTGTGTCATGGCGAAGGCGACCGGCGCGATCGCCCAACTCGCCAGCCACAAGAGGCAGGAAGCGATCGCAATTGTGAGTGTTTTAGATTTCATCATTATTTGAGTATTGCTTCTAGCGCTAAGCTATCGAGCCGACAGCAGCTTAGTCTCAGCTTACCGCGATCGGAGATGGGTTTTTCGAGAAACGCCCTTGTATCGCTACGCAGAATTCCAACGGGTATTTCGCAGGTGAGGAAGAGAGATAGGATATTTTCTGAAGAGTCAGTAAAAATGCCCCCTTGTGGAGATTGAAGTTAAAAACCTAGACCACTTAGGCATAGTAGCCGGAATCATCGACCAAATCGGACTGGTTGAGGAAATAGATAGATACATAGACAAACATCCGCAACAAATCCTCAGCACAGGTCAAGTGGTCAAAGCCATGATTCTCAATGGCTTAGGCTTTGTGAGCGCCCCGCTCTACCTATTTAGTGAATTTTTTCAAGGCAAAGCAACAGAGCATCTTCTCGGAAAAGGAATTGAAGCCAAGCATCTCAACGATGACCGGCTCGCCAGAGCCTTAGATAGCTTGTGGAATCAAGGATTAAGCTGTCTATTTACCCGAATAGCCCTGCTAAGTAGGTAGGCGGAATCAAAAGTAGGATGGGTTAGCGATCGCGTAACCCATGCAGGTGTTCGGATTTCATGCTTTAACTTGACCCACACAGGTTTGATATTTAATTAGCCCCACCTACTTAGCTCAGCAAAAATTTCCAGAGTCTACACCTAGATTCGAGTAGCTTTAGTGTCGGGGGAAGCTATGAAAGGAAAAGTTCAGCAGAAGCACTGATCCAATTTTCAATGTTATTGGGCGGGTTTGGAAAGTCGTGGCGTAGGGTCGATCATCGCCTTTTTTACCCCAGCTACCTGGGAGAGGGAGAGATTAAGAAAAAGCATACGATCGGCTGTCACTGGAAATTTGGAAAAGACTCGCGATCGCTTTATGTCCCTGTGAGTGAAGAGTTGACTGAAATTTCACAATTTATCGATCGGGTGCGCGATCACCTTCGAGCTGGGGCAAGTCAGCAGGAAAATTTAGGGAATCAAAGAGCGTCCCGCTGGCGCGAAGCTTGGTACAAAGATGGCGTGCAGGTTTGGGGAAGAATTGCCACCAAAAAAAGTAAAGCAATTCAGTGGTTTCATCAAGAGAATTTTTATCTTAAACAGAGTTCTCTGGGAGGAAGCATGGGAAGAACGGGAAGAGTTTGGCATCGAATGTATCCCCACTCTTCTTTGAGCGATCTCAGTCATTTAGAAGCGAGGCCAAAGCAGTATGTGGAATTGCTAACAGTTTTCCCTTATGGTTCTCAAAAGAGCAATCAATTTCTGAGTTTTTTGCGCGATTCGAGCGAGCAACCTGGCAATTTTCAACATCTCTGGTAATAACCATTACAGCTATATATATCAGGTATCTAAGTACAGGAAAAAAGTTGCTGCAAATGCGATCGGGTTGAACAGATAGGTTGGGTTGAAGGTAATGAAACCCAACAGAGGCAAGATTTACACCCCTTTTGTTGGGTTTCGCTCTCGCTCAACACCAACCTACGGAAACACGTCATTTCTCCGGCGTTTCATTTTTTGTCTTGTACAAAGATCAGGTATTACAACAGGAGCAATAAATAATGACACTGTGGATTGTTACGACTGGCAACAGCGATGTTCAACTTGATACAGATGAAAATTGGTCGGATTTATACGATCAAGTTAGGTATAGCGATCCGATTGAAAATTGTCAGAAATTTAGCGATCTTGGCGAGCCTGATGACGAGACTGAATTATTTCTCGCTCCGTCAAGAGTTTTAGGATTAGTCTACGGTCAAGAGGAAGAGGTTTATTCAGATTTGAGATTTCCACTTTTGGAGGTATTTGCAGATTTCTTCAAAAATCGATCGGATGACTCTATTGAACTCCCCGATCGCATTCTGGTTCTTCTGACCGACCAGGGTGAAATTTTCAGCAATAGTCAAACCAGGGATTCTGACTGTCCTTTTTGGCAAGATACTTGTACGCTTGAACCTTTATTTGAACATTATTTTAACGAACAATTCTCAATTGAGCCGCAGTTTGTAATCATTCAACCAAAATCCGATCAAGAGAAAGGAATTGATAGCTGGACTGAAATGTTGGCCTGCGTGGGAGAAGCGCTCAATGAACAATTAGAACAACAAAACTGCCGACCGGACGAGCTTGTTTATGTGAGCCATCAAGCGGGAACGTCTGCAATTTCATCAGCCGTTCAATTTCTCTGTGTCAGTCAGTTTGAAAATGTCAAATTTTTGGTCAGCAATCAATATTATGACTATGAGGAAGAATGCTGGCAGTATCAACCAGAGTTAATTCAAAGTTCTAGTTATTGGCGTGGATTGCAGATTCAGAAAGCAAAAAAGCCGCTAAAAAATGGATTTCCAGGTTCGGCTGTTGAACTATTAGAGGGATTGATTGAAGATGGCAAAATAAAAGAAATTGAAAAATATGTCGATCGCTTTAATATAAAGTCAGTCGTTGGCGATCCATCAGAAGAGTTTGAACGGGAGCATCCCACTTTTTGCAATAAGTAGAAAGACTCAACAAATATCCGAGAAGTTATTGGACAATAGAACAGTTCAAACACTCCCTCATTGAAACAATGA
>JGI12316J14372_10000881_pt1 | contig 46012 bp, 46 predicted proteins | sample MarCyaLeptolynsp_FD_14372 | JGI IMG/M metagenome (IMG submission 14372)
GCCGATACGGCGGCCTGCGTCCGATTCTTTTCACGGCTGCCGCTTCCAAAGGTCAATTCCGCCGACGACCCTACTGCGCCCCCGAAGTTTGACAGGATCGCAAGAGCCGCGCCGCTCGCCGGTGTGACGGTTGCGTTGCCTGCGGCCGCTTTGGGAATGGTCCTTGCCTATACGCACTTGCCGTCGTTTGCCGTTGCCACACTGGCTGTCGCGTTGCTGGCAGCGACCACGGGTGCGCTGCATGAAGACGGCCTGAGTGACGTTGCAGACGGTTTCTTCGGTGGCGCAACGCGCGAAAAGCGCCTCGAAATCATGAAAGACAGCCGGATTGGTGCTTTCGGCGCACTTGCTCTGACGGTCTCCACGCTTCTTCGGATTTCACTACTGGCGGCCCTCTGGCAAAGATTTTCTCCCGCCGACGCTGCGCTCCTGTTCCTGACCAGCGAAGCGCTGTCCCGGACCTTGCTGGTCTGGCAGTGGACCCAAAGGCCGCTCGCGCGCCCTGAAGGTCTTGCCGCCCGGTTTGGAAAACCGACCTCGCGAACGCTGCGCGAGGCTCTGTTCTTAACTCTTCCACTGATGATCCCCGCTGTGCTGCTTCTGTCTTTTCCTGCGCTCGCGCTCGGGATTGCAGTCGCCCTTGGTGCAGCTTACGGGATCGGCAGACTTGCAGTTGAAAAGGTCGGCGGCGTCACGGGCGATGTTTTAGGTGCCCTTCAGCAAATCTGCGGGCTTGGATTCTTGGCCGGGATGCTTATGGTGCCTTGAAAAGGTGACGTACGGGCAGCGACTGAATATGGCACACATCACATTGAACAAGACGAGTGATACGGGCGCGTGGCCGGTACGGGTTCTGGTCCTGCTGGCCGTCCTGTTTTCGCTGGCCGCCTGCGGTAGCCGGCCGGACGTCGGGGCGCTCGCCTTGAATGAAACACCAGCAGCTGGCGCAACGTCGCACGACATCATGGTTGTCACGACCCGCGAACGCGACAGCCGCCCGGATACTTATTTCAGCGGAGAACGGTCCACGCAGGTCAATTATGCGCACGCGACCATTTCCGTGCCGCCGAGCCACGAGCCGAGCCAGGTTGAGTGGCCCAAGAGCCTGCCGGGCAATCCAGAGACAGAATTTGTCGCCCGGGACGCCGGTTACATCGATAACCAGGATGCCTTTGCACGTGAAATCAACAGAAAACTGGCAAAGCTGCCCAAGGGCGAGCGCAAGGTCTTCCTATTCATTCACGGCTACAACACGCTGTTTCCCGAGGCGCTTTACCGCTTTGTCCAGGTCGTTCATGACGGTGACATTGACGGCGTACCGGTCCTGTTCACCTGGGCGTCTCGCGGAAAGCTCCAGGACTATGTGTACGACCTGAACAGCGCCGCGATCGCCCGCCAGTCACTGGCGGAGACAATGCTTCTGCTTGCAAAAACCAACGCGGAAGAGATTACGATCCTTGCCCATTCCATGGGGAACTGGCTGCTCATGGAAACAGCAATCCAGTCAAGCCCGGCACAACGCAAGGCGCTTGAAGGAAAGCTTGATCTGGTCATTCTCGCTGCACCCGATATCGATATCGATCTCTTCAAGGCTCAGCTGAAGAAGCTCGGCACACCGGCAAATCCTTACGTCGTCGTAGTGTCTCGAGACGACAAGGCCCTACGCGTCTCCAGGGCAATCGCCGGTGGCAAGGAACGTGTCGGGGCCTATTCAAATGATGAAGAGCTTGCGGAGTTGGGAGCAATCGTGATCGACGTGACCGAGCTCGATTCACTTGACGCCGCAAACCACTCCAAATTTGCCCAACTGGCGCAGCTCAGTCCGCAATTCCGAAGCACGCTGGGGCAATCTGGCCTGCGCGCCAGAACCAACGCGACCCGTGGCGCCACTCTCGGTGACAGCCTTGGAACGTTTGTCGGCAATACTGTCGCCTTGCCCGTCAACATCGTCACGGCACCCTTCACTTATTCTGGAGCGCGCTGACGCCGCTTTTGAGTATCTGCCGGACGCATTCCCGTCTTGGCAAAACCACAATCTGTCGCCATATGGGCCTCATGAACTCGCCTTGCATCCAATACTGTCAGATCGATCAGGACACCGGTCTATGCGCCGGTTGTCTGCGCTCGCTCGAAGAAATCGCCGGTTGGACACATTTCAGCGAAGAAGAACGCGCGAATATCATGTCCGACCTGAGCAGCCGCCGCATTGCACCGGGCGAAGAAGGCGTTGACTGATGCCGGGTCCGGGACAAATCCGCGGTATCGTGCTTGCCATCTTGATCATCATTCTTGGCGTGGTGGTCTTTTTCGCCGTTTTCGGCGATCCAACCGATCCCGCCAACGCCAATTTTGACACCACCGGTCCGCGCATTGTCGGCCTTTCGGCAATTGCGGCTGTGTTGCTGGCAAGTTTCATCTTCGGTCAGCCGAGGTTCCGTGAAGTCCTGCAAGGCATCTTCTTCTGGGGCGGCCTGTGCGCCCTCCTGGTCGTTGGCTATACGTACCGCACAGATCTCGTTCAGGTCGGCTATCGCGTGCTCGGCGCATTGGCGCCCGGGATGGCCGTCACGCAACCTGACGGGTCTATTCTGATCGTTCGCGATGCCAGTGGTCATTTCGTTGTTGACGGCCGTGTCAACGGTGAGCGGACAAATTTCCTGCTCGATACTGGCGCCAGCGCAGTTGTGTTGACCTATGACGATGCGCGCAGAGCCGGATTTCATCCCGAGGACCTCATGTTCACCGTGCCCGTCTCGACCGCCAACGGTCGCACCATGGTCGCGCCCATTCGCATCGACACGATTACAGTCGGCGATCACACGCTCCGCAACATTCGTGCTTTTGTCGCCCGTGAAGGCTCACTGGAAGGCAGCCTGTTGGGGCTGACGGCGCTCGACCGGCTCAGGAGCTGGCGGATTGAAGGCGACCAGCTGATCATGACCCCCTGATTCGGCCCTGTTACTCCGCGGCCTCCACGTCATAGCCCGCCGGACTGACGGCCGCCAAAGCCTTCTCGACAACTTCAAGACCCGCGCCCGGTTTGATCGCCTCGACGGTCAGAATACGCCGCCATGACCGCGCTCCGGGACGCCCGTGAAAGAGACCCAGCATGTGGCGGGTCATATGCGCCAGTTTAACCCCTTGCGCCAACTGCTCTTCCAGATAGTCCATATGAGCCCTGACCGCCTCCCAGGGAGAGACATCTTCGGCTGTAGCACCGTACAGCCTGCGGTCGACGTCTCCCATGATCTGAGGCGTGTGATAGGCCGCGCGGCCGAACATCAGACCATCAAGTTCCTCAAGGTATGGCAGGGCCTGATCGAGCGATTGAAGGCCGCCATTCAGCCCGATGAACTGCTCAGGGTAACGGCGCTTCAGGCGCATGACCCGGTCGTAGTCGAGCGGCGGAATGTCTCTGTTTTCTTTCGGGCTCAACCCTTTGAGCCATGCCTTTCGGGCATGCACCCAAAGTGCATCTGTGCCCGCACCGAAAACCGCATCTGCCATCTGGTCGAGCGCTTCTTCCGGGTCCTGATCATCAACACCGATCCGGCACTTGACGGTCACGGGAATATCGACGGCATCTTTCATGGCCGCGACACAGGCTGCAACCAGATCCGGCTCCCGCATCAGGCAAGCGCCGAAGCGGCCCGATTGCACGCGGTCGGACGGACAGCCAACATTGATGTTGACCTCGTCATATCCGTATGCCGCAACAATCCGCGCCGAAGCAGCCATATCCTTGGGGTCGGACCCGCCCAACTGGCACGCGATCGGGTGCTCAAGATCAGAAAAGCCAAGCAAGTGGTCCCGGTCACCATGTATGACTGCGCCTGTCGTCACCATTTCGGTATAAAGCAGCGCATGGCGCGACAACTGCCGGTGAAATGCACGGCAGTGCCTGTCGGTCCACTCCATCATCGGCGCGACTGCGAACTTATGCTCTTGATATTTAGACACTTTTTCTTTGTCTTCAACGACCTTAGGGGCGGACACGCAAAACCCGTACACGTCAGTTTTTAACGCTCAGGCCCCTTTTGACCTCAATCCGAGAACGCTTTTCACACGCTGGATAGCAAAATTGGCCAATTTTCAAAAGGCCGTATGTGGAAATTGGCGCCTATGCTTCCTCGCGCGACTGGAGGGTCTCATCCTCCCTTCCCGCTGCGAGCTGTCTTTGCAGCGAGGAATAATCTTATCTCAGCAGACCGTCCTGAAACGCTCGACAATCGTGTCGAGCACGGTCTCCGGCGGCCGTTTCCACCAGTTCTCGGCAGAAAAGATTTCCACTTCGCACAAGCCGCGATAACCGGTGTCTTCAACGGCTGCCCTCAGCGCCTTCAAATCGGCAACGCCGTCGCCCATCATGCCGCGGTCAAGCAGCATGTCGGACGTTTCTTCCAGCCAGTCACATAGGTGATAGCCCAGAACCAGGCCTTTTGCCTCCTGGAGGCTTTCTGGCAGCGCCGTGTCCCACCACACGTGGTAGACGTCGACGGCAATGCCGACATTGCCGGCACCAACCATGTTGCAGACATTGAGGGCATCGCGCACCGTCATGACGCAGGTTCTGTTGCCACCGAACATCGGATTGAGGGGTTCGATGGCAAGGTTCACGCTTTTGTCGGCTGCGTAGTCGGCGAAAGCCGCGATCCGTTCGGCCAAGCGTTTCTGGCTGTCAAGAAGCCCCTTCGTACCTGGTTCGGTACCACCTGTAACGATTGTCAGAACCGTGGTTCCGAGCCCTGCCGCCATGTCAATCGACGCTCTGACTGCGTCATCCGTGCCGGCCTGAGAGCCGGTCAGGAACGGTGTCCTGCACAACCCCGTCACCTCCATACCCGAGGCGCGGACGCGCTCGCCGATGGAAACGGCACGCTCTCCGATTTCCCGGGCCCAGAAAACGATACCTCCGTAACCCCGCTCCGCGCATGCGTCGACAACCTGTTCAGGTGACCAGCCTGCCCCGAAACCGTCGAGATTGTGGCCGAGCGTTGCCGTGTTCAGCGCCAAAGCAGAGTGATCGTCGGTGAAGTCCCGCATCAGTCCGCGCCATAAAGAGAAAGCAGACGTCTCATTCGCGCAACGGCAAGATCCGGGTCTTTCAGCAGTCCGCATTGGTCGGCCTGGCGGAAGATTTCGGTGAAATACGGAAGCGGCCGCATGGACTGTGCGCCGCCGAGCATGACGAAGTGGTCCTGAAACCCGTTCAACCAGGCAAGGAAGACCACGCCGGTCTTGTAGTACTGCGTGGGTGCGCGGAAGATCAGTCTCGCCAAGGGCACCGTCTGGTCGAGGGTCGACCTGAAACCTGCCAGATCTCCATGCCCGAGCCGGTCGACAGCATAAGCTGCCGACGGGGCAATCGGATCGAAAATCCCCAGCAGCGCATGGGAAAAGGCCTCATCGTCACCAGCCATGAGTTCCGGGTAGTTGAAGTCATCGCCGGTATAGAGCTTCACGCCCTCAGGCAACCGGCGCCGCAAGGTGATCTCTTTGTCCTTGTCGAGCAGCGAGATCTTGATGCCGTCTACTTTTGCCGCGTTTTCCTCAATGATTTCAACAACGGTCTCAAGTGTTTCCGTAAAGTTGCCGCTCCCCCAATACCCGGCCAGTTGCGGGTCGAACATTTCCCCGAGCCAATGCAGGATGACCGGGTGTTCGCACTCCAAGAGCACAGCACGATAGATGGCCTTGTAGTCGGCAGCAGACGCCGCCACACGCGCCAGCGCACGGCTTGCCATCAGGATCACGCGCGCGTCCAGCTTCTGGATTGCGCCGAGCTGCTCCAGATAGGCCCGCTTGACATCGTCAACGGTTCTTGCGTCCGCCGGATCCAGCTGTTCGGTCCCGCAGCCATTGGTGACGCGTGCATCGGGAAGAGTCTCGCGGGTATGCCGGATCAGCTCCAGCGCTGTCGGCCAGTCCAGTCCCATGCCGCGTTGCGCGGTGTCCATTGCCTCTGCAATACCAAGCCCCAGACCCGCGAGGTAGCGCCGGAATTCCAGCGTCTTTTCCCAGTCAATTGCGGGGCGGCCCGACGGCTCGTTCGCCGTGAAAGGGTCGGCAACCACATGAGCGGCCGAATAAACCACGCGCGCCGGATTTTCGGGAAGTTTCACGACAGGAACCGGCGTTCCGCTCAAAGCATAGTCGACTGACCGGCCGCTGGTATCAGGCAGGGCAATTTTCACGTCTATCTCCTCAAAAGCGCGGGACGAGCATGCCGCCGTCAACCGAAATGACCTGGCCGGTCGTGTAGGGAAGTTTGTTTGTTGCCAGAGAAGCGATCACGACACCGACCTCCTTCGCCTCGCCGACGCGCGGCAGGAGGCAAAGGCCGTCCTCGGCGCGCTTGCGGTAGCTCTCGATGACCGGCTGGGTCATATCGGTTGCGATCAGGCCGGGCTGAACGTCGTAAACGGCGATCCCCTCGGGGCCAAGCCGCGCTGCAAAGAGCTTTGAAATCATTGCAGCTGCTGCTTTCGACGCGCAATATTCACCGCGCGGCACCGCGACAGCCACCGCGTTCGACGAGCTCACGTTGACGACCGAATAGGTCAGATCCCGGTCGCGCGGCTTTAAAATCCAGCGCCGTGCGACTTCCTGGGTCAGAAAGAAGACCGCTTTCGCGTTGACCGTCATGCACCGGTCAAAACTCGCTTCGCTCACATCAAGCGGGTCCCCGCGGCTCATGACACCAACGCCGGCATTGTTGACCAGTGTCGTGACGGGTCCGAGCTCGCTTTCGACTTCATCAAGGACCGATTTGTGCCTGGAAAGGTCGCCAACATCGAAGACGGCCTTGCAGACCCGAACGCTCTCCGCTTCGACAAGCTTTACTGCCGCTGCCAGTTCATCATCGTCAGCAAGTGTGTTGAGCGCTATGTCGAAGCCCGCCCTTGCCAGCTCTCTTGCTGCGGCCAAGCCGATGCCGCGGCTGGAACCGGTGATGAGCGCGACCTGCCGGCTCATACATAGGCTCCTTTCGCAAGAAGCTCACGCGCGATGATCATACGCTGGATCTGGTTTGTGCCTTCGTAGATCTGCGTGATCTTGGCATCGCGGTAAAGGCGTTCGACCTCGAACCCGCGGATATATCCAGAGCCGCCAAAAACCTGAACCGCATCGGCGGACCGGGCAACCGCCATGTCCCCGGCAAAGCACTTCGCCATGGAGCAGTATCGGGTCGCGTCGGCGCCCGTGTCGATCTTGTACGCTGCTTGGTGAACCAGAAGGCGGGCTGCCTCGACGTCCTTGGCAATATCGGCCAACAACCACTGAACGCCCTGGAACTCCGAAATTGGCTTCTTGAATTGCTTGCGTTGCTGCGAATATTCAACAGCCGCTTCAAGCCCGGCCTGGCCGATGCCCACTGCAAGGGCGCCAATGCCTACCCTGCCCTTGTCGAGCACGCTCATCATCATGTGAAAACCGCGCCCCTCCACGCCGAGAAGCGCTTCGGCGGGCAGATGAACATCGTCGAAATTCAGCGCACCGACCTGACTCGCCCGCTGACCCATCTTGTGTTCCTTGGGCCCGCGTGACACGCCTTCCGCGTGCAGATCGACGATGAAAATGGACATTCCCCGGTGACCGGCGTCCTTGTCTGTGCGAGCGAGCACAAAACCGACATCGGCGACCGGTGCATTGTGGATCCAGATCTTGCCACCGTTCAGGACCCAGCCCTCTCCTTGCCTGACAGCTTCGGTGCGGATGCCGGACACATCTGTCCCGGCCTCTGGCTCGGTAATGCAGTAGGCGACCCGTTTCTTCGCCTTGAGAATGTCCGCGAGCCAATGAGCGCACTGTTCTGCCGATCCGTGCTGAACCAGCAAGGTCGATATCAGTTCAACGAGGCCGCACTGGTCCGCAACAGAGGCATACCCCCGCGACAACTCCTCCATCACAAGTGCATAGGTCACCGTATCGAAGCCGGGGCCGCCCATCTCTTCCGGAACACAAATGCCGAACAACCCAAGTTCGGCCATCTGCTCATAGATCTCGGCCGGAAACCGCTCTTCCCGATCGAGTTCCTCCGCGACAGGCCGAACGACGTCGTCCGCAAATTGCCGGGCCATGTCCCTCACCTGCTGATGCAATTCATTTACGAACATACCGACCCCTTCAGTAACTAGTTAGTTACTTATAGAGTCATAATTCCAACCGGTCAAGCCACGAGACGCTTGAACAGAGGGCGTGCGAGCTGCTATATATAACTAACTAGTTACTTCATGGAGGAAGATATGAGACCTGACAGCAGGGTAAAGTTCGGTAGATCCGGTCTGGAGGTGACCCCATTCGGATTCGGCACGGCTCCGATCGGCAACATCTTCCGCGAAATCGATGAAGAAACCTCGGACGCAATGATCCAGGAAGCCTGGAACCAGGGTGTCCGGTACTACGACACGGCCCCAATGTACGGGCATGGCCTTTCCGAACTTCGCACCGGTCATTCCCTGCGCTGGAAAAACCGCGATGACTTTGTCCTTTCCTCCAAGGTCGGGCGCATTCTGAAACCTGCGCGGAAAGAAGACATTGAATATGCACCGTGGACAAATGCCGGTCGCTTCACCATGCATTTCGACTATTCCTATGACGGCACGATGCGTTCGTTCGAGGACAGTCTGCAGCGTCTGAATCTGGAACGCATCGACATCTGCTTCATTCACGACATCGACGTTTTCACGCGCGGAGACGAGCAGCCCGAAGTTTTTGAGCAGGCGATGGACGGCGCCTGGAAGGCACTTTCCAAGCTGAAGGAAGAAGGTCTCGTCAAGGCAATCGGCGTCGGCGTTAATGAATGGGAGGTCTGCCACGCGGCCCTGGAGCGGCGCGACTTCGACTGCTTCCTGCTCGCCGGCCGGTACACGCTCCTGGAGCAGGACGCCCTGAACAAATTCCTGCCGCTGTGCGAAGAACGCGGCGCGGCGGTCGTGGTCGGCGGCGGCTTCAACTCCGGCATCCTGGCAACCGGGGCCAAAGAGGGAGCGAAGTACAATTACGCCCCTGCACCGGAAGACATCATGGACAGGGTTCGCAAGATTGAGGCAGTCTGTGCGGATTTCAATGTTCCCCTGCCCGCCGCGGCGCTTCAGTTTGTCGTAGCGCACCCGGCTGTTCCAACCTTCATGGCCGGCACACGGACAGTCGAACAACTAAAGCAGAACCTTGACTGGTTCAGCCACCCGATCCCCTCCGAGTTCTGGGGTGTGCTCAAGGAAAAGGGTTTGCTTCGCGAAGACGCACCGACCCCATGAATGAGCGCATCTACGACGCGAGGGAACTTGGCCCGGGGCATTACGCCATGGGCCAGCTCGCGCCCGGCGACCGGATCCATACCGGAACGAGGCAAATCACGGCGCAGATGATCGACGATTTCGCTGCTCTGTCAGGCGACCACTTCGAGATCCACATGGACCGGAAACGGGCGCAGGCGCACGGTTTTGAGGACCGTGTCGCGCACGGATTGCTGGTCCTGTCGGTCGTTGACGGCTTGAAGAACCAGGCCGCCGCCCAATTCAAGGCAATCGCCTCGCTGGGATGGTCGTTCCAGTTCAAGGCGCCGGTTCTTGCCGGCGACACGATCGGCGTGACGATCACAATTGAAGCGATGCGCCGGACATCGCGGCCGGAGCGCGGAATTCTCACCCTTCGTTTCGATGTTCAGAACCAGCGCGGCGAGACGGTGCAAACTGGCGAAAACCGGCTGATGGTCTACAGCTGATCTTCGAAGGTTCCTTAGCGGCCCGACAGCAATGCCGGGCCAAAGCCGCACTGTTCAGACTTCGATATCGCAGACGAACACACCGTCCGCACCACCCTCAAGCTGCTCCACGATTTCAGCACCGATGGACTGGTGGACCGGATCGTTCAGATAGACGTCCCTGACGCCGGAATCCCTGAAATCAAACCAGAACATGTCCAGAAAGCCACGCACCAACGGGGTCTCAACAGAGACATTCGGGCGATGTTGGAAGTCAGTAATGCCGTCGATATGTCCGGAAAGCCCCGACAGCTTGTCCATGAGGGTCGACTTTGTTTCTGCACTGACGTCCTGACGGTACCGGAGATGCACAAGGTGCCTGATCATTGAATTTTCCCCTTGGATTTAGTTGCGGAAATCTGGAGATCGTTTTTCCCGGAACGCCGCAACACCTTCGCGTAATTCGTCGCTGGCGGCTGCAATTCGACCGGCCAGCGAGTCCAAGACGCGCTCGCGCTCTTCTCCCTCGGCGGCGTTGATCATCATTTTGGTGAGTTCGGTCGCCAGTGGACCCCGCCCCAGGACCTTCTCCGCCAGCTCCAGAGCACAATCGAAGCCGCGGCCTTTCGCTGCAACCTGATCGACAATCCCTGCGTCGTGTGCCCGGCCAGCTGTCAGGATTTCGCCGAAGAGCGCCATTCTGCGAACCCATTGGCTGCCGAAGCGGCGAGTGGCGCGCTGGGTACCGGACCAACCTGCAATGATGCCGAGCCCGGCTTCCGGCATCCCGATTTTCACATGATCCTCGGCGATACGGTAGTCCGCACAGGCGGCCAGTTCCAAGCCACCCCCGAGCGCGTGCCCGTTAAGGACAGCAATGACCGGCTGCCTCAGACGAGCCAAGCGGTCGAAGATGTCGTGCCCGTCGCGTATCCAATGTCGGCCGAAACCGGCGGCGTCGAGCCCACTCCAGGCTTCGATGTCACCGCCTGCGCAAAAGGCCTTGTCGCGGCCCGTCAAAATGAGCACTTCCAAGTCATCGCGATGCTCGATTTCCCACAGCTTCTCGCCGAGTGCTTCCAGCATCGGCGCATCGAGAGCGTTCCGCTTCTCGGGTCGTTCCATCCTCAGGATTCCGACGCGTTTCTCGACACGAAGGGAAAAGGGAGCGGAGTTCATGAAGCCTTCGCCAGTTCTAGGTCCATCGGGCCCGGTTGAAACAGGCGCGGGTCCATCTGGCTGACATTTTCGGCAACCGATACTTCGGTGTTCACCTGGTCGAGGATATCGCGCTGGATATCGATCCCCGGGGCGACTTCCGTCAGGACCAGACCGCCATCGACAAGACGGATCACGCAGCGCTCGGTGATGTAACTGACGTCCTGGCCCTGCGCACTCGCCCTGGCTCCGGAGAACGAGACCTGATCGACCTTATCGACGAACTTGGCGATCCGGCCTTCCGTATCAATGTGCAATTGCCCGTCTTGAAGGCGCATTTTGGCGCCCGCGTTGAAGTTTCCGGAAAACACGATCTTGCGGGCCCTGGTGGTAATATCGACAAAGCCACCGGCACCGGCCGTCCGATGCGGGACCGCGGACAGCCTGGAGACATTCACCGACCCGTCTTTGCCGACTTCCAGAAACGACAAGAGCGATGCATCAAAGCCGCCCGCCTGGAAGTAACTGAACTGGTGCGGCGACGCGACAAAAGCTTCGGCATTGGCGGAACATCCGAATTTGAAATCCAGAAGAGGAATGCCGCCGACAGCCCCCTGCTCGATCATCCAGGTGACAGCGCCGTGCAGGCCTTCCTCAACCAGGATACGCGGGACATTCGCAGAAATGCCGAACCCGATATTCACGGCCCAGCCTTCTTTGAGCTCTTGCGCAACGCGCCGCGCGATCACCTTGCCGACGTTGAATTCCGCTTTGCGGAATGTGCTGAGCGGACGGATGAGTTCACCGGAAATGGCCGGGTCGTAGTCTGTGGCAGTTGTCTGCAATTGGTCCGCAGCCTGAACGACCGCGTCCACCAGTATGCCGGGAACGCGGACATCGTGCGGCCGAATGCTGCCGTTCTGCGCGATATGCTTAACCTGGGCGATGACGTAGCCGCCGTTGTTCCGCGCCGCAAGCGCCATTTCCATGGCCCCAAGATAAGCACCTTCCTGCTCGAAACTCAGGTTGCCGCGTTCATCGGCCGTCGATGCGCGGATGATCGCGACATCAGGTTTGAGCGACCTGAAGTAAAGCCAGTCCTCACCGTCGAATTCTTTCTTGGAGACGATAGGCTCTTCGCGTGCTGCGTCATTCATGGCGCAACCTTCAAGATCGGGGTCCACAAAGGTTTGCATGCCGACCTTCGTCAGGACACCGGGACGTTTTGAGGCGCCTTCGCGCAACATGTCGAAGATGACACCTGAGGGAACATTGTAGGCCTTTACCTGGTTGGCCGTGATCATCTGCCAGACAAGTGGCGGATCCGCCTTTGTCGGTCCAGATGGATAGGACCCGCCGATAATGCGGGACAAGAGACCCGGCTTTGCAATGTGGTCGACACCTTTCGTGCCGAACATGTCTCCGGCCGCAATCGGATGGATTGTCGTCAGGTTTTTCGGCGCACCTTCTGTTTCGAAACGTTGGCCCAAAGCAGCCAGCACCGCATCGGGACAGCACAGTCCGGACGAGGAATTCACTGCAACGACCGAATCGTTCCCGATCATACGAACCGCTTCCGAAGCAGACCTGACCTTTGACATGAAAATCCCCATTAGTAACTAACTAGTTATTTTATTATGACTGGATATCTTTTTTGGTCAAGTGGCCGTAGCGCACTTTTAATTAAGTAACTTTTTAGTTACATTGATGCCAATGAGGAGGTGTGAAATGAGCTACTTCAAACAAACGAACCAACGCTGCTTCGGCACTTTTCCGTTGAGTGGCAACGAGTTACGCGAAGCGATTCAACATGCGATCGACGTTGGATACAGGGCGTTCGACACGGCGCAAATGTATCAAAATGAATCTGACACCGGCGCGGCCCTAAAGGCATCTGGTGTGCCGCGAGAGGAATTGTTTCTCACAACAAAGGTCGACGTTGCAAACTTCGGAGAAGCAGAGTTTCTCCCCTCCGTAGAAGCCAGCCTGAAGGCCTTGCAGACTGACTATGTCGACGTGCTGCTGCTTCACTGGCCCGCTCCCGACGGTGATATTGCTCCCTCGCTGAAGCGGCTCGAACAAGTTCACAAACTGGGTCATGCGAGACATATCGGCCTGTCCAATTTCACCGCACAGATGATGCGTGACGCGCGCAACATCGTCGAGACACCCTTCGTCACAAACCAGGTTGAATTCCATCCGCTGCTGAACCAGGACATCTTGCTGTCCGCCGCTGCCGAGACGGACATTCCTCTTGCGTCCTATTGTTCGGTGGCACGGGGAGAAGTTTTCAAATATCCGGTCTTTGGCGAAATCGGAGAGCGGTACGAAAAGTCGGCAGCTCAGGTTGTTTTGCGCTGGATCCTGCAAAAGGGTGTCAGCATCAATACCATGTCGACGAAACGGAAGAATATTGAAGCGAATTTCGACGTGATGGACTTCACATTGTCATCCATCGACATGAACCGGATCGACGAGATGACGCAGACAGGTTTCCGGATCGTCGGNAAGGACCTCGTCCCCTACGCTCCCGACTTCGACTGACANGAAAAAGAAAAGGGCGGCANTCGGCCGCCCTCAGTTGGGGAGGTAACCGGCTTACTTGTTTCCCCGGATCATGTCCGCAGCCTTTTCTCCGATCATGATCGTCGGTGCATTTGTGTTGCTCCCGACGAGNCTCGGCATGATGGAGCTGTCGCAGATCCGCAAACCTTCGATGCCACGAACCCGCAGTTGCGGATCGACGACCGCCATTTCGTCGACACCCATCTTGCAGGTACAGGTGGGGTGATAGGACGTGCGCCCGTACTGGCGGGCATAGTCCTCGAAATCCTTTTGTGTTTTGACGTTGTCGTCCGGAAACCTGATCTTGCGGATGTACTTTTGCAGGCTCGGCTGGCTGAAGATCTCCTTGCTGATCTTGACGCCTTCAACCGATGTTTTCAGATCGTCCGGATGCCCGAGGAAATTGGGATCAACAATTGGCATTGCGGCGGGATCGGACGAGCGCAGCTTGACGGTTCCCCTCGCCTTGGGACGAAGCGTGTAGCTGTTGAGCGTGATGCCCGACGACCCTTTTGGTACGCTCGGAACACCGGCCTCTGCACCTGCCCCCGCAAGGAAATGGAATTGCAGGTCCGGAACGGCGTTTGATTTGTCCGCGTACCAGAACGCGCCGCCTTCGACCACGTTCGACGTTACGGGACCGCTCTTGAAGAGGTAGTATTGCGCTCCAGCCCACACCATCCAGTGCGGCTTGTTGTACTTGTCGAGCGAGTAATGCCCGTTGAGCTCGGCGACGATGTCGATGCCGAAATGGTCATTCAGGTTTTCGCCGACGCCCTGAAGGTCCTGCACCACGTCAATGCCGACATCCTTCAGATGTGCCGCCGGACCAATGCCGGACAACATCATCAGCTTGGGTGATCCGATTGCACCCGCTGTCAGCAGAACTTCACTTTCCGCTTGGACAGTCTGCGTTTCGCCGTTTTGGGAGAATTCCACGCCGACTGCCCTGCCCTTTTCGATCACGAGGCGATGGACGAGGCATTTCGTGAGGACCGTCAGGTTCGGCCTCTTCATCACCGGATGCAGGTATCCGACCGCAGCCGAACACCGTTTTCCGTCCCGGGTCGTGATCTGGTAGACACCGGCGCCTTCCTGCACCGGGCCATTGAAATCGTGATTATGGGGAATGCCGAATTCCTGGCAGGACTGGGCAAAGGCGCGTGTCATCGGCTGGGGACTGGGCACGTTGGAAACTGCCAGTTCGCCATCGGTCCCGTGCCAGTCGCCGGACAGGCTCGTGTTGCCCTCAGATTTCAGGAANTATTTTTGAATGTCNNTGAAGGCCCAGCCCTCGGCGCCCTCCTCGTTTGCCCAACGGTCATAATCGACGGGGTTTCCNCGNGTGAAAACCTCGGCATTGATGGAAGATCCNCCGCCNATNACCCGCGCCTGGGCGTAGGGAATTTCCCGGTCNTTNGCATTCTTCTGCGGTTCGGTTGTGAACCCCCAGGTCAGCGGCCCGGTGGTCATCTTNGCAAAGCCCACCGGCATATGGATGAAGGGATGGGTATCCTTCCCTCCCGCTTCCAGNAGAAGCACCCGGCAGCTTGAATCTTCCGAAAGGCGATTGGCCANGACACAGCCGGACGAGCCGCCCCCTACGATGATGTAGTCATAACCGCGCTCAGCCATCATTCAATCCAGGGTGTGCGTTTGCCGATCTCGATATGAACCGACTTGATCTGGGTGTATTCCTCGACACCGTACATGCCTGCCTCCCGGCCCCAACCGGATTGCTTGAAGCCGCCAAGCGGCAGTTCGGGGCCGCCGGCAAGCGTGGTGTTCACCCAGAACCTGCCTGCCTGGACCCGTCGCGTGATCGAAAGAGCCTTGTCGATGTTCTTCGTCCAGACACTTGCAGCCAAGCCGTATTCAGTGTCATTGGCCAATTCGATGGCGTCGTCGACGCTGTCGAACGGCATGATTGTCAATACGGGACCGAAAATCTCCTCGCGGGCAATTGCCATATCCCGGCTGACGTTTCCGAAAAGGGTCGGCGAAATATATTGCCCGCGACCAAAGTCGAGCTGGTCGCCGCCGCAAATCAGCGTCGCCCCTTCGTTTTGCCCTTTCTCGATATAGGACATGATCGTGCTGTTCTGAGCGTCGGTAGTGATCGCACCGATCTGGGTCGTCACATCGAGCGGATCTCCGACCCTGACCTTGGCGAATTTCGCCTGAACAATCTCCGCGAACTTGTCGGCGACTAATCGTTCCACGATCAGCCGGGAGCCCGAGACACAACACTGACCCGTATTGAAACCAATGCCGAAGGCGACGCCATCGGCTGCGTCCTCAAGATCGGCATCGGCAAAAACGATCTGCGGGTTCTTGCCGCCAAGTTCCAGACCAAGCTTCTTGAAATTGGACTTGCCGGCTGCCTCGACGACGGCACGGCCGACTGCTGTAGACCCGGTAAAGGACAGCATATCAACGTCGTTGTGTTCGATAAGTGCTTGCCCGATCGAACGCCCTGATCCGGTCACGACATTCATGCATCCGTCCGGCAAGCCGGCTTCCGTCAGGATTTCCGCGAGCATCAAGGTGGTGGCGCTCGTCACTTCGGAGGGTTTGGCGACAATGGTGCATCCGGATGCCAGAATGTAAGGGACACGTTCACACAGGATGAGGAACGGGAAATTCCAAGGAGTGATCAGGCCAACAACACCGACCGGCTCACGCGTGACAAGCCCGAACATCCCGTCGCCGAGATTGTTGAAGCTGTCGCCGTGAAGGCTGCGCGCCAGACCGCTTGCATATTCGAACATGTCTGAACAGCCAGCCACCTCGGCGCGGGCCTGGCTGATTGGTTTGCCGTTTTCCAGCGTTTCGAAGTAAGCGATTTCCTCGGCTCGTTCCCGTATCAGGCTGCCTGCCCGGAGCAGGACCGCAGCCCGGGCGGCGCCGTTCAATCCCGACCAGCGACGGTCGTCGAATGCTTTCCGAGCGGCGCGAACAGCGGTATCGAGGTCGTCACGGGTGCATTTGGGAATCTTGGAAACCGGCACGTCATGCCCGGGAGAATTGCGGACAAAAACCTCGCGTCCACCGGCGGCGACCCATCTGCCGTCGACGTAAAAGCCGAATTCCCGCGGTTCTCTGGGAAGATCCAATTTCTGGTTTAACTGATCCATTTTAACCTCCCTGCTCCGGCCCGCTCTGTTTCCCAGAACGGGCGGGGACTTAGTCTTCGACCGATGAAAAGGCGCGAACCACCAGCGGCGTATCCTGCATCTCTTCCATCTTGGGTGCCCAATCCGCGAACCAGGCTTGTCCAAGATGGGTGTCGAGATGCGCCTGGCTCGTCCAGACCTCGACGATAGTCATGCGGTTGGGTTCCTTCGGGTCCTGCCAGAGTTCATAGAATTCACAGCCATCTTCGCTGCGAGACCGGGACATGAACTCTGTCTTGAACATGGCAATGAAAGCCTCCACCTGATCGGGCTTTACATTGAGTTCAACGAGCAATCGTGCCTTTGCCATCAGTCAGCGAGCTCCCAGAACCGGCTGTAAGTCGCTTTCAGGGGATGCAGGTCCTCACGGCCTTCCTTGTAGAAACCGACCCATTCGGCGAGCCTTTGCCCGGCGCGGCGGCAGGCTTCCTTGGCGTGTTCCGCGCGCGGTTCGCCAGCGACCACGGCGCCGTAGTGAAGGCTTTCCTTCTTGGCGACGTAATCGGTGATACCGAAGACGAAGTAGCCCATATTCATCATCATCAGGCTGAGCGCGTTGCAGGTCAGTTCGCCGCCGCCGCCGAGCGAACCGGCCGAGGTAAAGGGTACGGCAAACTTGCCGTCGGTCTTGAACCAGATTTCCTCAACGCGGGTGTCCCACCACTTCTTCATACGCCAGGATATGCCCGCAAAATGCGTCGGGCAGCCAATGGCGATGCCATCCGCCCAGAAAACGTCGTCCGATTCCGCCTCGTTGACATGACGCACGCGGGTTTCCATTCCCTCGATACGCTCGACGCCTTCCTTGACCAGCGGCACCATGGTGCTGGTGAATTGCCGGTCGCTTTCGCTGTCATAGATGATCAGTATCTTGCCCATTTGCCCATACCCCTTACTCAAATCACAATTTGTGTTTTCAGATCCCCCGGTCGTTGGGAGATCGTGTCGAATGCCTCTTGTATGTCTGCGAGCGGATAGGAAGCGCCTGTGAAGCGCTCGGTTTTGATCCGGTTGTGCGTCAGGAGTGTCAGCGCGTCGTGCATGTCCTGCCCCATGCCGGCGACGGACCCCTTAATGGAGTTCTCCTGAAGGATCGTTTCAAGAATATTCAGCGGCAGCTCCGCATCCGGCCCGGTCAACCCGAAGGCGGCGATGTGCCCGCCCTTGCGGATCAACCTGCCCGCCTCCGCATAAAGCGCCGCCTGACCGACACTCTCGATCACTATGTCAGCACCGCGTCCCTCGGTTGCGTCCATCACGGTCTCAAAGAGGTCCGCAGGATTGCTCACCCCGTAATCCGCTCCTGCCTCCATGGCCATGGTGATACGATCCGCCGAGATGTCGGCGACAATGATGGGTGCGGCCCCGATAGTGCGCAAAAGCTGTACGTGAAGATTGCCGATCGGCCCGGCTCCGATCACGACGACGGACTGCCCAAAGGTGACATTTGCCTTTCTTGCCGCTCTGACAACACATGCCAAAGGCTCCGTCAGCGCCAGAACATCGTCCGGAATCAGACCGGATGCCGGTATGACAAGCCGGGCTGGCACCACCATGTATTCGGCAAAAGCGCCGTCCATGGTAATCCCCAGCTGCTGCATATCGGGACAGTTCAGGATTTCATTCCGGCGGCACCAATAGCAGGTGCCGCAGCCGATATTCATATCGACAACCGCCTTGGCGCCAACCTCAAGACCGGTCACGTCCGAGCCGAGCGCCTCGATCGTGCCGGTGAATTCATGCCCGGGGATCATGGGCAGGTTCTCGGATGCATAATGTCCGTTGAAAATATGCAGATCTGTTCCGCAGATGCCGACCCTGGCAATCCGGATCAGCACCTCGCCGCGGCCCGGAACCGGCACTGGCCGTTCTTCGATCTCGAACTGTCCGGGCTGGACCAGAACCGCTGCTTTCATCGTGTTCGGCATCGGCGTGTCCCTACTTCACGATCCGCATTTTGCTGCGATCGATCGTTGCAGCGATTGCGACAATCAAGATGATGCCGAAAACCATCTGCTGCATGGTCGCGTCGATCTCGAAATAGAGCATCGAGGAGCGGATCACGGCCACGATCAGTGTTCCGATCAGGGTGTTGAGGACCCCGCCGACCCCCCCGGTCAAGGGCGTTCCGCCGACGAGAACGGCAACGATGGCCGGCAGCAGAAATCCGTTTGCAAGCGTCGGCGAGCCACCGGACAGCTTGACCGCAAACAACAGGCCGGCGATTGCCGCCAACATTCCGGACAGGGCAAACGCAATGATCTTGATACGCGCAACGCTCAAACCAGAGGCCACGGCGGCGAGCTCGCCTGCCCCGACGGCTTTCAGCGCGCGTCCGAAAGTGGTCCGGTGCTGCAGAAACAGCATGATCAGCAGCAGTCCTGCGCCGATGAAGATCTCGTGCGAGATGCCGAAGCTGTTGCCGACCATCCAGCCGAAGGAATTGTCCCGCAGGGTCGCATCCATGTAGAGCGCCCGCTGTCCGGACAGATACTGCGCAGTCGAATAGGCAACACCGCCAATGGCGAGTGTCGAGACGAAAGACGGCACCAGGAGTTTGGTCGTGATGAACCCGGAGACCGCGCCGAAGGTAAGACCTGCGACGATGCAGATAAGAGCTGCGGAAATCCCGAATGTGGGCAGCGCGACGGTCGCGACCACCGTCGTCATGTTGGCGACCGACTGTGCCGACAGGTCAATCCCGCCGATGTAAATCGCGAATGTCATGCCGAGTGCCATGATGAAGAGCGGCATGATATCGGCCACCATCGCCATCAGGTTCTGAGGCCGCAGGAAATTGGAGTCCGCAATGCCGACGATCAGCACGAGGACGAGCAGCGTAATCCAGGGCAAATGCGGCTTTATTCGTTCCAGGCTCATTCCGGTGCCTCAGGTCATGTGATGGACGAGATCGTAGAGCGACGGCTTGTCACCAGGCTGCCCGTGGAACACCTGCTGGGCTTCACCGTCTTTCAATACGAGGATTGTGTGACTGAGGCCGATGGCCTCTTCCAGGGTGTCGGCGACCAGGATGATCCCTGCTCCGTCGTCGCACATCTCCCGGACCATGTCGTAGACGTCTTCCTTGGCACCGATATCGAGGCCGCGTGTCGGATGATCGAGAAGGATGATGTCGGAGCCGGCCGAACGCCATTTGGCAAGCACAACCTTTTGCTGGTTGCCGCCGGACAGACCGCCGCAATCCTTGAAGACCGACGGGGTCTTGATGGACAGGCGGTCAATCCATTGACGGGCAAGCTCCCGTTCGCGGCTGATATTGAGCACCCCGCCCGACGCGTAGTTCTGCATCTGGCTGAGCGTCATGTTCTCGTAGACGTTCATGCCGCCGACAATCCCCTCGACCTTGCGTTCGCGCGGGATATAGCCGACGCCCATCGAAACGCCGGTCTGGGCGTTGAAACTGCGGATTTGCTGCCCTTTCAGCGATACCGTGCCGCTGGTCGGGGTTTCCAGGCCGAAAATTGTGCGCAGGATCGGCTCGCGTCCGGAGCCTTCAGTCCCGACGAGGCAAAGCACTTCGCCGGCATGCAGGTCGAAGCTGATATCGCTGTATCTTCCCGCTAACGAAACCTTGTCGAAGCTGACCAGAACATTGTTCGTGTCGTAAGGACCCTGCTTCTGCTCCCGGTAGTATTCCTTGTCGATGTCCCGGCCGACCATCTTGTGCTGAATGGTGTCGATGTCGGCTTCGTCGTGATCGACAACGTCGACCACTTCTCCGTCCTTCATCACGTAAATTCGGTCGGACAGTTCGAGAACCTCGTCCATCCGGTGGCTGACGAAAATGAACGATGCGCGCGTGCGGAGTTCGCGAACCAGCTTGAACAGAAGCTCTACTTCTTCTCGCGCCAGAACACTGGTGGGTTCGTCGAGCAAAATGACCAGGTCGCCGTCGACGCGTTCCTCAAGTGTCAGCACCTTGGCCAGTTCGACGAGCTGCCTTTGCGCGAAAGACAGGTTTGCGGTGGTCATGGCCGGATCGATGTCCAGCTTCACCTTGGACAACTGGTGCCGCGCGGCGGCGGCCATTGCCTTCCAGTCGATGATCCCGAATTTGACGAACTGGCTCTCAAAACCAAGGAAGATGTTTTCCATCACCGTCAGGTTTGTGATCAGGGATTGCTCCTGAAACACCATCCCGATGCCATGTTCCATGGCTTGGCGGGGGCTCTGGAAGCGAACCGTTGTGCCGTCGATTGTCACGGTCCCGCCATCAGCCTGGTATGCGCCGTAGATGACCTTCATCAACGTCGATTTACCGGCACCGTTCTCACCGACAAGACCCACGATCTCGCCCCGGCCGATGGTGAAGTCGACCGCTTTCAGGGCATGGACACCCGGAAACTTCTTGTCGACCTTGTTGAGTTGATACATGTGCCGCCCCTTATTTTACAAAGCTGACGGACTTGCGGTCGGTCGACAGGACCACCGCGGTGATAACGAGCAGGCCAAGGACGCCGTCCTGGACGTATCCGGGCAAGCCGATCACCACCATTCCATTGCCGATCACATTGACGATCAGCACTCCAATGAGCGTGTTCCACACACCGCCTATTCCACCCCACAGCGCGGTGCCGCCCACAACAACGGACGTGATCGAGATGAACATGAAGTTGTTTCCGGTGGCCGTTTCTGCGATCCCGATCCGGCCAACCGCGAGAAGCGCCCCAACTGCATAGAAGACACCGGCGAGCATGAAGCCCATCACACGCACGCGGTCCACGTTCAGTCCCGACGCATGCGCGAGTTCCTCGCCGCCGCCGACCGCGTAGAAATTCCGGCCTAGCGTCGTGCGTGACTGGATGAACCACGCGATGACTAGGAAAAGAAGCGCGACATAACACATCACCGGAAAACCGAACCAGCGCTCGGTCAACAACCCGCGAAAGACCTCGTCTTCGATGCGGATCCGGTCACCGCCGGTGAGCAGAAGCGCAAATCCGGTGCCTACGAAGCCCATCGCCAGCGATGCCATGAAGGATGGTATGCGTAATCGGACATGGACCAGTCCGTTGATCAGGCCGATAACGGCACCGACAATCAGCGCCAGCGGCAGCGCCAGCCAGGCCCAGCTGAGAACAGTGCCCCCCATTGCGAGAAACGCGAAGGCAAACACCACCGCGGATACCGAGACCGTCCCTTCCATGGACAGATCGATCGATCCCATGATGATGATGAAAGTCACTCCGACGGCAACCATGAGCGCGGGAGCGGACGCTATCGCAATGCGCGCCATGTTGCGGACCGAGATGAAGCGCGGCTCCATGACGGCGAAAAACAAGATCAGGACCAATAGAACGAGAAGCGGAGCCCATTTGACGAGGGTCTCCCTGGTCACGATGCCGTCCACGAACGCCTCCCAGCTTGTCGGCAAAAGACATGGTTTCAGGAACGCGGCCGGTTTGCCGGCCGCGTCCCTTTAATGCTTATTTGTATTGAATCTGGCCGTTGGACGGCCCCCAGAAGTCTTGCCAGTCATATGTCGGCACGTTGTCGAGATAGCTGGTCTTGAACTCAATCGCATCGTCCGGGCGCACCATGATGGTCGGGCCATAGAACTCGCGATGCTCGTTCGGCTCTTCGGACGGTTTGAAGGTGCCCGTGGCTGCATGGTAGGCCAGTGCTGCCGTGATACCGCCACCCCAATGCGGGTTTGTGAACACGGTTGCCAGGATCTTCTTGTCCGCGACAAGCTGAACCGCCTGCGGGTTGCCGTCATAGGAAACGATCGGCATATCTTCGATGCCTTCCGCCCGCAGGGCCTCCAAAACACCGTATGCGATGGTGTCGTTGGCACAGTGTACGCCGGTAATCTCGTCGCCGAAGCGCGTCAGGAAGGCCGACATGACCTGGTTGGCCTTCTGGGTGTCCCAGTCTGCCGGCTCTGCGGCAAGCAGCTCAACATCCGGATAGTCGACCAGCGCGTTCTTCAGACCCTGCAGACGCTCGATCGCAGGGTTGTTGGACGCAATACCGCCCAGATGAACAACACCGCCCTTGCCGCCCATGGCTTCCAGAAGAATGCGTGCTGTTTCTTCCGCCGGCTTTTCGTCCGACCAGCTCATGTGGCTCACATAGTTGTCGCCGAAGTCCCAGGGATGCAAATCATCGGTCTTGTTCCACAGGGTCGAAACATAAGCTCCGGACTGTGCGCAGGCTTCTACCACCGGGCGCGCATTGGGCGCGTCGTTGGTGTCGATGGCCAGAGCCAGGTCCCCGTTTGTGCGCGCAAGCAGCGCCTTGACGTCTGCAAGCGACTTTTCCGAAGAGCCTTCATTGATCAGGTGAACCAATGCGTCCTTCGGCATACCGAGGCTTTCGACGAAGGCTTCGCCGCCGGACACGATTTCATTCCAGTAAGGGTTGGTCCGGTTGCGGTAACTCCAGGCAATCGTCGGATCCTGAATGGCGGCACGCGCCATGCCCGGACCAAACATGCCCGCTGCTGCAAATCCGCCGACGCCGGCCGCCGTTGCAAACAGGAAATTGCGACGGTTCACTTTTTCCTGCTCGATGAATTTCTTGATAAACGACATTCGTTCCTCCCGTTCCATTCAGTCCTGGCACAGCGCTTCGATCCTGCCGTCAAATCGACGGGCTTGACGGTTTCGATGACCTGCCAACAGATCCTTAATGCACTAACTAGTTACTTCATTATCAAATGAATTACAAGCCCGTTGAAACGGTCATTTCGCTGAATGGCCTTTGGACAACAAGGCACCAATCGGTTACTAAGCTGAAGTTACTTGCACTGGGTTGGAATTAAGATGTCCAAAAACGTGGTTAAAAAACAAAGAGATGCCGACGCGACCAAGGCACGTATCTTGGCGGCGGCAAAAAAAGAGTTTGCCAAAAACGGTCTTGGAGGAGCGCGCGTCGATGAAATAGCCGAACGTGCAAAGGCCAACAAAAGAATGATTTATCATTATTTTGGCGGGAAAGAAGACCTGTTTCAGACGGTGCTGGAGGAAGGATATCTCGACATCAGAACCGCCGAACAGAAACTTGATCTGGAGCATCTTCCGGCACGCGAGGCACTGGAGACCCTGGTGCGGTTCACTTGGGAATACTACCTGAAGAACCCGGAGTTTCTGACGCTCGTCAACAGCGAAAACCTGCACAAAGCCCGGCACTTGAAAAAATCAAAGCTGATCGAGGTCGTCAGCCGCCGGTTTGTCGACATGGTTGGCGCGCTGCTGGACCGGGGCGTCAAAGAGGGCGTTTTCCGGACTGGTATCGATCCGGTTCAACTCAACATCACCATCGCCGCGATCGGGTATTACTACCTGACCAACCGCTTCACCGGCGCGATCATGTTTCAGCGCGACCTGATGGCAAAAGAGGCCCTGAACGAGCGGCTGGATTTCAACATCGAAACAATCATGCGCCTCGTGTGCAAGGAGGCCTGACTTCAGAACCTCCTTGTTGACGGTGCTCTAACCGGGTTGCAGACCGGCGGCGCGAATGGCGTGCTCGGCGCAGTCGATATCTTCGTGCTCCTGGGCTCCGGACACACCGAGGCCGCCAATACATCTGCCATCCTCGAAAACCGCTGCCCCACCTCCCCACGCCAGAAATCTGTTTCTGTTCGACAGGCCAAGACCAAGTGTCGGGCTTGAAGCCATTCGGTCTCCGAATGCCTTGCTCGATTTGCGCAGCGTACCGGCGGTATAGGCCTTGTCGATCGCAAACTCCCCGATCGGCGGCGCGACATTGTCCGTCCGTCCGAAAGCAACGAGATAGCCATTCGGATCGACGACGGCCACTGCGACTTCCCACCCATTCTGTTGAGCGTTTTGAAGAGCGTTTGCGACCAGGTTCTGTGCGGCTTCTGAGGTGATCTGGCGCTGTTCCAGGCTCTTCATCACAGTAGCTCCCTAAAAGGCTTCTGTATCTTGCGAGAACGGATTGCCAGGGGCTCACAAGCTCCCCGACAATCCGCGAGTGTCACACCCTTTGCGTAAAGGTCGCTGCTTTCACCTCGATGGCGTAATCCTTTGCCAGCTCCAGGAAAGCGTCATAGCTCTTCTGGACTTCGGCAAAGGCGGGGTTGGCTTCAGCGTTCTCGGCCATGACTTCGCCGACGGCTGTCTTCAAGGCCGCAATCACGTCTTCGGGGAAAGCCCCAAAGGTGACGCCCTCCGACTTCAGCTTCTGCATGGCAACGGCGTTGAAGTAGTCAAACTGGGCTGTTGTCTCGACAGATGTCGCCTCGGCCGCATTGGCGATCACGGCCTGAAGGTGTGCCGGCAGACTTTCAAAGGCATCCTTGTTGACCACGATTTCAAGCGCTGCCGACGGTTCATGGAAGGCCGGCACATAACAGTATTTGGCGACCTTCTGAAGACCGAAGGCCATGTCCAGCATCGGCCCGACCCACTCGGCCGCATCGATTGCACCGGACTGGAACGCCGGGAAGATTTCCGGGGGCGGCAGCAGGACTGCGTTGACGCCAAGCTTGCGCATGGCCTCCCCACCGAGGCCTGCGATCCGCATGTTGAGACCGGCGAGATCGTTCAGGCTTTCAATCGGATTTTTGAACCAGCCGGCCGCCTGAACGCCTGAACTGCCTGAATAGAATGGCTTCAGACCCCGCTCGGCGTAGATGGTGTCCCACAGGTCCTGGCCACCGCCATAGCGCAACCATGCCGTCGTTTCCACGGCTGTCATTCCGAATGGAACGGCTGAGAAGAAATGGAGCGCCGAATTCTTGGACGCAGCATAGTAGGGCGTCGAATGTCCGATTTCTGCTGTTCCCTGCTCAACGGCATCTTCCACGCCGAAAGGTGGCACAAGCTCACCACCCGAAAAGACCTTCAGCGTCAACTGACTATCCGACATTGCCGCCACCCGTTCGGCGAAAGAGGTCACATTCGTGCCGACGCCTGGCGCCTTGGCTGGAAAGGACGTCGGCAGTTTCCATTCGACCTTGCCCTGGGCAACGGCCGGAGCAGCAAGCATTGTCGCCGGTGCGGCGACGGCGCCTGCCTTCAAGAAATCCCGTCTTTTCATGTCACGTCTCCTTTGATCAGAACAAAACATCGGGCAGCCATGTCGCGAGTGCCGGAAAGGCGGCGACAAGGGCAAGTGCCAACAATTGGATCGCCACGAAAGGTATCACGGCCACATAAATCTGCGAGGTTCGAATGTCTTCTGGTGCGACTGACCGGAAGTAAAACAGCGCAAAGCCGAAAGGCGGCGTCAGAAACGACGTCTGCAGATTGAGCGCTATCAGCACCGCGAACCAGACCGGGCTGATGTCAGTCTGGAGGATGATGGGTCCGACGATCGGGACGACGATGAAGATGATCTCGACGAATTCAAGAATGAAACCAAGCAGGAAGATCACCAGCATGGTCAAAAGCAGCATGCCGTAAGCACCGCCCGGAAGAGCTTGCAGGAGCTCGGCGACATGCTCATCGCCATCAAAACCGCGGAACACAAGCGACAGGATGCTTGCAGCAATCACGATCCCGAAAATCATGCCCGTTATTGTCACCGTTTCGCGAAGGGCCAACAGCAAGACGCCGTTTTTCACAAGCGACGCGGAAACCGTGAACAGGAGGAACAAGGCACCCAGTGTCAGGGCCACGGACACCAATGACAGCGCCGTCCAGCTTATGCGTCCGCTGGAAAACTCCAGCCCGAGGAATCCAAGCTGGCGCAAGACAAGCAGCAGGATCGCCAATACCGCGCAGACCAGCGCCGCCCGACTGTAAGCACCGCCCTGCCCTGCAGCGGCAATCAGAAGCGCTCCGGCGACACCGACACTGGCGGCTTCGGTTGGCGTTGCGATACCGACGAGAATACTTCCGAGAACGGCCACGATCAGACCCAGCGTCGGCGCAATGCTCAAGGTCAGTTCCCAACCGGTCACGCGCGTGTTGCCGGCGCCATCACCCGCATCGGCAGCTGCACCGCGAAGCCTGAGAAGAACGTAACCCGCATAGAACACGACCAGCAAAAGCCCGGGCAGAAGCGCGCCGGCGAACAAGTCACCGACGGTGACTGGATCGGGCGCGAAATTTCCGGCCTCCTGCTGGGCTTCGAAGTAGGCGTTGGAGACCTGATCTCCCAGCAAGATCAGAACGATGGATGGCGGAATGATCTGGCCGAGGGTCCCACTGGCACAGATCAGCCCGCTGCTCATGTGCTTGTTCACGCCCGCCTTCAAAAGCGCCGGCAGCATGATGGTGCCCAGCATGACAATGGTTGCGCCAATAATGCCGGTGGACGCAGCGATGAGCGCGCTGACCAGAACAACCGAGAGCGCAAGCGCGGACTGGTTGCCACCAAGTGCCGCGGAAAGACTTTTCAGCATGCGTTCCGCCTGATGCGACTTTTCCAGAAGCAGACCCATGAAGACAAACAGGGGAACGGCGAGCAGAAGCGGATTGGACATGATGCCGAAGACACGTTGCGGCACAGCCTGAAAGAAGACGAGATCGAAGTCCCCCATCGAGGCTGCCAGCAATGCGATCAGTGTCGGCGCGCCGGCGATCGCGAGCAGAACCGGCACACCGGACAAGATGCAGGCAAACACAGCCAGCGCCATCAGAAGAAGCCAGACGATATCGACGCTCATGAGGCTAAACGCCGGACATAGCGAACAAGTCTGACGAGCGTCAGGAGAACAACCAACGCCGGCAAGATGAGCAGACAGGTCTTTACCAGAAAGAGGCCGGGCAGCCCTCCTGTTTCCGGCGACCCCTCCATAATCATCCAGGAACTTCGCACCAGCGGATAGGCCATCCACATCATCAGTCCGAAGACCGGCAACGCCAGAAAGATATCGCCAAGCACGTCGATCCGCTGGTTGGCGCTGTCTCCCAACTTCTGACGGATTACATCCACGCGCACATGCTTGTCTGCGTTGAAGGCAACCACCACCGACAAGGCGACCAGCGCGGCAAAGGCATAGTTGACCGCGTCCTGGATTTCGAGAAAGCCGAAACCAAGCAAATACCGCATCAGAACCATGGAAAGCTGTCCGACAAAGACGATCACGGTGAGTGCCATGCAGATCTGGCGCACGCCTTTGAACACTGCTTGCATCAAAAACCCAGTTCCCGCCCCAATAGAGATTTCTGGTTCGGAGCCACCCGTCTCGTCCCGTTCTGAGGTCTCAACTTATGCAGCAATTCCCCGATTGTATACAGACATTTGATGAACGGCAGCACATGTGTGGTTGCTTCGGCGGCAGCCATGAGAAACTGGGCGCGCTCCGTCAGCCTGCATTTGAAGAAACGGGCAATTTGACCGGATTTCGTTAGCTTGTGTTAGCCTCTGGTCGGGCGCACGCAGTCGCCTATTTCCCTTCTAGCGATGGAGGACAGCACATGCGAATCGGTCTCGGGACACTCTTTCTGGTTATTGCTTTCGGGCACTCCGGACTTGCGCAAGAAAGTCCCGCTCCCTTCGCATCGTTCGACAAGGCCGGACCTGAAGTCCTGAACGACCCCCATGACCTTGCCTTCGGACCCGATGATCTCCTCTACGTCGCCGACAAGTTCGGACACCGGATTGCCGTCATCGACCCGGAGACACTTGATCTGGTTGAAAGCCTCGGCACCGGAAAACTGCCCGGCGTGCACGACATCTCTTTTGGCCCCGACGGGCGTGTCGCGGTCGCAGTTACCGGCCTCGGCAGCGTGTTTGTCTACAGCAGCGTTGAAACGCTCGACATTGCACCGGCCGCCATGCTGTCAGCGCCACGCACTGAAGGCGCCCTCGCCCACAGCAACGGGCGCATTTATGCCATGGCCGGCGGCACGGGGTTACTGATTGCCTATGAGAATGGAAAAGCCGTTGCCAGCGCAGGCTCGCACCCCGGCGCTCACGATGTCGCTGAAGGACCTGACGGTTCCGTCTGGGTCGCCGACAATTTCAACCGCAGGCTCGTGCGCTATTCCCCCGAGCTTGAAAAACTACAGACGGTCGAGGGACCGCAGTTCGGCTTCGTCGGTCCCCGCTATCTCGATATCGATGCCTTCGGAAGGCTTGTTGTCGCGGACCAGGACGCCCATCGCATCGTGATGATCGATCCGGATGGCGAGGACGGCGCCGTCCTGGTCGGCGTTCTCGGGACCGGGCGTCCCGGCAAGGGACCCAACCAGTTTGATGATCCGGAAGGTGTCGCGATCCGCGGCAACGACTATTTTTTCGCTGACAGCGATAACAACCGGATTGTGCGCTATACGGTTGCGATCAACTGACCAGAAATGGCAAGGACCGGGTGGCGAGTGCCCCCGGACATTGCCTGATTACGAGTGCTGGCTGCGCTCGTGTTCCCGCCGTTCGTCGTCCGAACGCAGCTCCAGCCACATGGCATTCAGAATCGCCAGGCAACACGCCAACGGCATTCCGAGGATCCAGGCAAAATACCACATTTGAGTGTCTCCTCAGTAAGCCGTGTGGTTGTCGCGTTCGATGGTCTCTTCGTCGACCTTGCCCCACAAAACCTTGTAGACCCAGGTGGTGTAAACAAGGATGATCGGCAGGAAGATCACCACCGCGACGAGCATGTTGAAAAGGGTCCGGTGGGTCGAAGACGCATCCCAGACAGTCAAACTTGCTTCCGGTTGAACCGACGACGGCAGAATGAACGGAAACATGGAGATGCCGACGGTCGCGATGATGCCGGTGACTGCCCACTTCGAGAAAACGAAAATGAGCATCTCCATCTTCGTCTGCAGCAAGACCAGTGCCCCGAATAGCCCAAGGAACCCCATGCCGGGCACGATCCAGAGCCACGGATAGGCCTCATAGTTTGCCATCCAGGCACCATCCTCGATGACCGCTTCCTTAGCCAGCGGATTGGCCTGCATGTTGGGGTCGATTTCGGAAGTGATCCGGAAGCCATCGACATAGCCGGTGGCGACAAGATATCCCCCGAGTGCGAAAAGCACGATCGCCAGAAGAGCCGCGATGGATCCGTATCTGCGTGCGCGCACCGCAATGTCGCCGGTCGCCCGCATGACCAGCCAGACGGATCCGTGCATTACCAGCATCGCGACCGACAGCAGTCCGCATAACAGCGAGAACGGCGAGAACAGACCGAAGAACGATCCCTCGTATGTCATCCGCAGGTCGTTATCGAGAGAAAACGGCACACCAAGCAGGACATTGCCGACGGCAACACCGAATACCAGCGCCGGAACGAAGGAACCGATGAACAGTGCCCAGTCCCAGGATGTGCGCCAGGACGGATCTGGCCTTTTTGAGCGGTATTTGAAAGCAACGGGCCTCAGGATCATGGCCGCTAGCACCACGAACATGGCAAGGTAAAAGCCCGAGAAACTGATTGCGTAGAGCGGCGGCCAGGCGGCGAAGATCGCACCGCCGCCAAGAATGAACCAGACCTGATTGCCTTCCCAGGTCGGCCCGATCGTGTTGATGACAACACGGCGCTCGATATCGGTTTCGGCCACGAAGGGCAGCAAAGCGCCCACGCCCATGTCGAACCCGTCGGTGACCGCAAAGCCGATCAGAAGGACACCGAGCAGCACCCACCAGATGATCTTCAGCGTCGAGTAGTCGATCATTTCGTAAAGAATCATGTCTGATTACTCCGCAGGAACAGGAGCTGCGCCGGAAACCGGCTGTGCCGAGGCAGGTGGCGATGTGCCTGCCGGAGCCCCATCCTCAGGACCGATCTTGATGTATTTGATCATCAGAGCGATTTCGATCACCAAGAGCGTGCTGTAGAGCACCACGAAGCCTGCCAGTGTCAGAAGCACTTCTGTGACAGACAAACTGGATACCGCAGCTGATGTCGGCAGCATGCTCTCAATGATCCAGGGCTGACGGCCATATTCGGCGACGAACCATCCCATTTCGCAGGCAATCCACGGAAGCGGGATCGACCAGACAGCGACATGGAGCAGCCATCGCCGCTTCTCCACGAGGACATCGAGTTTTCCGGAAGAGGAATAGTAGAAGAACACGGATGTCAGCAGGATGAAGAAGAAGCCGCAGGCCACCATGATACGGAAGGCATAGAACATCGGCAGGACGTCCGGCACGGTCGACCAGGCAGCGGCGTCAATCTGCTCCGTGGTCGCTTCCAGCGGATTGTCCGTATAGGGCAGCAACAGGTAAGCGTAACCGAGCGACGTGGCGTTGTACTTGAACGTCTCGCGGACATCGTCGGAAACCGTGTCCGGGTTCTCCCTGATCTTCTGCAAGGCATCCCAGGCAATTGCCCCCTGCCGGATACGGTCTTTCGACTGGTCGACAAGCTCGTGGATGCCAGGGATCACCGTATCGAGTGAGCGTGTCGCGATCAGTCCCATCACATAGGGAACTTCGATCGCAAAGATGTTTTCCCGGTTTTCCATGTCCGGCCAGGCAACAACATTGAAAGCGGCCGGGGCCGGTTCCGTGTGCCACATGGCCTCGATCGTGGCCAGTTTCATCTTCTGGTTCAGGTTGGCCTCATACCCGCTCTCGTCCCCGAGAACGACCACGGACAGTGCAGACGCAAAGCCGAAGGCCGACGCAATCGCCATGGAACGTTTCGCGATTTGCAGGTGCCTGCCCTGAAGCATGTACCAGGCGGATATGCCGAGCATGAACAGAGCGGCCGTGACATATCCCGCGGAGACCGTATGCACGAACTTGGCCTGCGCGACCGGGTTAAACAGCACTTCGAAGAAGCTGTTGACTTCCATACGCATGGTGTCGGGATTGAACTCGGCGCCAACCGGGTTTTGCATCCAGCCATTGGCGATCAGGATCCAGAGCGCGGAAAAGTTTGTCCCAAGCGCGAGCGCCCAGGTCGCCGCCAGGTGCTGGCGCTTGGAAAGCTTGTCCCAGCCAAAGAAGAAGAGCCCGACAAAGGTCGCTTCCAGGAAGAAGGCCATCAGCCCTTCAATCGCAAGCGGCGCACCGAAGACGTCGCCGACATACTGGCTGAAATAGGCCCAGTTCATCCCGAACTGGAATTCCATAGTCAGCCCGGTCGCAACGCCCAGGACAAAGTTGATCCCGAACAAAGTGCCCCAGAACTTGACCATGCGCTTCCAGATCTCGCGGCCGGTCATTACGTAGACCGTCTCCATGGTTGCGAGCAAAATGGACAAGCCGATGGTCAATGGCACGAACAGGAAGTGATAGAGCGCTGTCATGGCAAATTGCAGCCGGGACAGGTCAACGACGCTGAGTTCCATCGTATGAATTCCCCCTTTTCGAGCCGCGGCGGCTCGAGCACAAGGTCATGCAGGGCTCTGGACCGAATCGGTGTGCGCAGTTTTACCAACTGCGATAAGATTCGCGCCAACCGTTCCCGCCAAAGATCGGTGCAGAGCGATCCGCCAACACGTTTGGATCGTGACCCAGCCACATCTCAAGGTCAATGCGACAGATCGTATTTCACAACCGGAAATCGTAGAAAACCGGCGCGAAATCCTTTGAAAAAACGAAACAATTTGGGGTTGGAAGGTCTCAGTTCGCCGTGGTGTCGGTCAAATTCACAATCCTGTCTGCCACTTCAAGCTCCCGCTTCTTGTGAGCTATCATCAGGACGGCTTCATCTGTCCGGAACTCCATGAAGCTCGAAAGAACATCACTCCCGGTTTTTTCATCAAGTCCCTCGGTCATTTCATCCAGAATGAACAGGGCCGGCCGGGTGAGAAACGCCCTGGCCAGTGCAAGTCTTCTTTGTTCACCGCCGGAAAGACCCAAACCGCCCTCGCCCAACACGGTCTTGAGACCATCGGCGCTCTCGGCGATTCGATCCGCCAGCTCCGCGCGCTCGAGTGCCTGCCAAAGCTGTGTGTCAATGGCGTCCGGATCGGCAATGCGCAAGTTCGCGGCCACCGTGTCGTTGAAGAGATATGGCCGCTGGCTCAGTACGCTCACCGCGCGTCGCAGGTCGATCTCACCGTAGTCGCTGATATCGGTCCCGTTTATCCTGATCGAACCGCTGTCCGAAACCCGGAGCCTGGCAGCCAGCGCGGCAATTGTGCTCTTGCCGCAACCGCTGCGCCCCGCAATTGCGAGCGTTTCTCCTCTTTCGATTGAGAATGACAGGTTGTCCAGGACCGGCCGCGACGCACCGGGATATGTAAAGGTGACATTTTTGAACGTCAGAACAGGCCCGGTTCTAGGGTTTCCTTCGGTGCGTTTTTCCGGATCGGCTACCTGCTGCTTGCCTTTCTTGGCTGCCCCTGTTGCGGACATGGCGCGTGTTGCCGCAAGTGCGGTCCGGGGCAAATTTGCCAGTCCGGGAAGCATCATGGAGACGATTTCCGGAAGAGCCATGACAACCAGCAAAAGTCCGACAGCATAGGGAAGACTGATCGTCTCTTCGGCAACGCCCCAGGCGCATACAAACAGCATCGTGGCCAGGAAAGCCTGGCCAATGAGGTTTGAGTATGCAGAAAGCCTGACCGAGCGCCGTTCCAGCCCGTCTTCAACCGATCTCAGTTGTTCGCTTGCCCGGGTTATTCCCTCGGCCGCTTTGTCGAGGCCGCCATAGATCGCAAGATCTCGCCTGCCGGCGGCCAGATCCGCTGCCCGAAGACGCATCGCATCAGAGGCTGCATCTGCACGACGTGCCGTCTTCCGATCCGAATTTGAAAGGGATTTCCATGCAAGCAATGCCCAGCCGGCAAGAAAACCCAGTCCAGCCAGCAGAACCAGTCCCGAGCTGCCAGCCCAGACAAGCAGGAGGCAGGTTGCAACCACGATGCAAAGAACGATCGGCACCACGAGCCTGAGATACACCGTGTCGAGCGCCTCTATGTCGGCAGTCAGGCGGTTGAGAACCAGGCCCGATCGCTGCCGTCCGTCAGAGTTTTCCGCAACCGCCGCGAACAACCGGTTTCTAAGGTTGCCCAGAAAGCGGAAAGTCGCATCGTGGGTGAGCATGCGTTCGCCGTAGCGGCCCGCCGTTCGAATGATCGCCAAGGCGCGAATGATGGCGCTTGGGGCAAAGATGTTGAGAAACACGCCGCTCAAGCCGGCAAGCGCCGCAGAGGTGATGAAGCAGCCGGACACACCGAGCAACAAAATACCGGCCGCGGCCGGAAGAAGTGCGACAAAGATCCCGAGCACAAAGCTATGCAAATCGTAGGATTTCTGGGTCTTGATGAACTGCCAGACCGGCTTCATTGCACAACCTCCGGCTCTCGCGCGATCCCGGACCCATCGAGATCGATTTTCCTGCCCCCGATTTTCAAAACCGCTGGATCATGTGTTGCAATGATCGTTGTACGGCTGTTCTTCAGCAGTCTCAGGCCATCAATGACGTCGGCGGCAGTCTCTTCATCCAGCCCGGCGGTTGGCTCGTCCGCCAGCAGGATCGTGGCCTGTTTGCGCATTGCTGCGCGCGCCAGAGCCACCCGGCGGATCTCCCCGACAGACAGACCGAACCCATTTTCCCCTAAAGGTGTGTCGAGACCGCGCGGCAAACGTTGTGCCAGCGCCTCTGCTCCGGCAAGACGCAATGCCCTCCAGATTTCGCTTTCGGAAACAGTTTGGGGATCACTTACCCCTTTCAGAAGGTTTGATTTCAACGTGCCATGGAAAAGTTGAGGCGCCTGACCTAGCCACATGACATTCTGGCGAAACTCATGCGCTACCTGCTGTGCGTGCTTATCGTCAATGCGAACCGAACCGCTATCGGGTGTTCGGAAACCCAGCACACAGTCGAGAAGTGTCGTCTTGCCGCTTCCACTCGGGCCGGTAATCAGCAGCGTTTCACCAGGCGCCAACTCCAGATCGACCTTGCTCAGGATCTGCCTGCCATCCAGAGAAATTGAGACACCGTCGAACGAGATGCGGGGAGCCCTGATTGTGGATCCTGTGCTTTCACGCTTGGGCAGGACACGCTCAGAAACGGCAGCAGCCGGGCCGATACTTTGCAGAAGATCCGACAGCTTCTGCCGCGCTGCAAGTCCTGCGGCCCTTTCGTGATAAGCCGCCGAAAACGCCCTCAAGGGTGCGAAGAATTCCGGCGCAAGCAGCAGAATAAACAATCCTTCCGCATAGCCCAAAGGCGTGTTCCAGACGCCAACTTGAATGTCTCCAAGCAACGAGAACCCGACAAAAACTGCCGAAAACGCGATTCCGAGCGCCGAGAANAGTTCCAGCACGGTGGACGACAGAAACGCGACCTTCAGGACCTTCATGGTTCCCAGACGAAACCTTTCGCCGGCCTCTCGAATGTCCGACTTTGTCCTTTCCAGCGCGCCAAACACCCTGAGCGTTTCCAGCCCCTTGATACGGTCGAGGAGCATTCCGCTGAGCCGCGTGAGTTCCTCTTGCTGTTCGGCGCTCGCCGTTTTCGCACGGGAGCCGATCAGCGCCATGAACACGGGGATCAGCGGACCGCTGACAAGCAGGATCAAGGCAGCCATCCAGCTAAACCATGCGGTTACAAGAACAATCGCCAACGGAACCAGCTTCAGGCGCATGAACTGCGGCAAATAGTTGGTGTAGTAAGGCCCGAGCAAATTGACCTGATCCGTGACATGGGCAGCAAAAGCTCCGGACGCAGGAAAACTGTCGGCAGGAGAGCGAACGACTGTCGCCTTCAGGAGGTCCCTACGTGCCCTTTGCTGAATGGCTTGTGCAACCCGGCGCGACGTGTTCTGGGCAACCGTCTGCAGAACGACGCGCAGCAATGCAATCGCTATGACACCTGCGACCGATTTCAGGAGCAAGGGCATGACCCCGGATACTTCCAGATTGGTTTCAGGGTCTGCAACCGCAGACAAAATCGAACCAAGGGTCCACGCGATCAGGCCGGCTTGAGGGATCCAGAGGAAATCTGACAGTGCCAGGACAACGCCTGCCCTGCCCAGTGTTCGTTTTTCGCTGGAGTCGGCGCCGCCAATTTCCACTCCGCTAATCGTGTTTGTTTTCAATCCCCTCACCAACACGCTCGTGACTTGCTCTACCTTTTGCGTGACCTTTTATCGTCCCCTCCCGGATCGCACCAGCCGACCTAACCATTTCGACCAGTAAGACCCTCTTACAGCCTCAAATGCGCTTGCACCACAAAGGTTCGGTGAAAATTTTAGGGACATTGTTTTTTCGGGATGAAGAAAGGGTCCTGACAGGAGGCTGTCAGGAGCGCTGTGTCATGTTTGGAGTCAGGAAGATTCCTTCGAACCCGGGAGACAAAGATGACGGACACTTGCCTTGAACTGGCGGTATTCAAAGTCAGGGATGCGGAAAAGGCCCGCATTGCACGCAGGGTCGCACAGCAGACCGTGCGCCACTATGAAGGCTTCATCGCATGGACAGCGTATGAAGCGATCGAAGACAGGGGGCTTTTCGCCGATATCGTGCTTTGGAAGAACCTGCAATCTGCAAAGGCAGCCGCGGACAGGTTGATGAAGGATCCCGCACTGGCGGACGTTCTTGCCGAAATCGACGGTATTCTGACGCTGTCGCACTTTGCGCCGGACCAGGCTGTTGAGGCAGCGTGTGTGGCCGCCTGAACGCAAACGGGCGGCGCCGTTGGCACCGCCCGATAACGATCTGAAAGCGGTGTTACTTCATCGTCGGAATGACGAACTCGGCGCCATCCTTCAAACCCGACGGCCAGCGGGACGTGACTGTCTTGGTGCGGGTGTAGAACTTGAAACCATCCGGGCCGTGCTGGTTCAGATCACCAAAGCCGGATTTCTTCCAGCCGCCGAATGTGTGATAGGCAAGCGGCACCGGGATCGGGACGTTGATGCCGACCATGCCGATGTTGATACGGGACGCGAAGTCGCGCGCGGTATCACCGTCGCGCGTAAAGATCGCCGTGCCGTTGCCGTATTCATGGCTGAGCGGCAGATCGATTGCTTCTTCGTAGTTTTCGGCGCGAACGACCGACAAAACCGGACCGAAGATTTCGGTTTTGTAGATCTCCATGTCCTTGGTGACCTTGTCGAAAAGACAGCCGCCCATGAAGAAGCCGTTCTCGTAGCCCTGCATGGAGAAATTCCGGCCGTCGACAACGAGGTCTGCGCCTTCCTTGACGCCTTGGTCGACAAGACCCTTGACGCGGCCAAGCGCTTCCTTGGTAACCAGCGGCCCGAAATCGACATCGTCGCCAGCTGTATACGGGCCGATTTTCAAGGCTTCGACCTTGGGCGCCAGTTTCTCGATCAGCGCATTGGCGGTCGTTTCGCCGACGGGGACAGCGACAGAGACTGCCATGCAACGCTCACCAGCGGCACCGTAACCTGCCCCAACCAGCGCATCCGCTGCCTGGTCGAGATCGGCATCCGGCATGATGATCATGTGGTTCTTGGCGCCGCCGAAGCACTGGGCACGTTTGCCGGACGCGGTCGCGCGTGAATAGACATATTGTGCGATCGGGGTAGACCCAACGAACCCGACGGCCTGGATGGTTTCATCGTCCAAAATCGCATCGACGGCGGTCTTGTCGCCGTTGACCACGTTCAGGACGCCGGCAGGAAGACCAGCTTCCATCATCAGTTCGGCAAGCATGATTGGCACGGACGGGTCGCGCTCGGACGGTTTCAGAATGAAGGCGTTGCCGCACGAGATCGCCGGGCAGAATTTCCACATCGGGATCATGGCGGGGAAGTTGAACGGCGTGATGCCGGCAACGACACCAAGGGGCTGACGCATGGAATACATGTCGATGCCGGGACCGGCCCCTTCGGTGAATTCGCCTTTCAGGAGATGTGGCGCCCCGATGCAGAACTCGGCCACTTCAAGGCCGCGGATCACGTCACCCTTTGCATCCGGCAAGGTCTTGCCATGTTCGCGGGACAACGCCTCGGCGAGCTTGTCCATGTCCCGGTTCAGAAGGTCGACAAACTTCATCATGACACGGGCGCGGCGCTGCGGATTGGTGGCTGCCCATCCCCTTTGCGCTTCTGCGGCGTTGGCAACAGCGGCATCGATTTCTGCCTGGTTCGCCAGCGCGACCTGGGCCTGGACCTCACCAGTTGCCGGATTGTAGACATCGGCAAAGCGGCCGGAGGTGCCTTCCACATGCTTGCCGTCGATAAAGTGACCGATTTTCTGCATTTGCGTTTCTCCCAGTGGACCGCAGCCGGCCAACCTAGTGCCGCTCAGCGTGTCAATTCTTCCCAACCTTTGTCGCTTTTATTTTTGTCGCAAACAAGATCCAGATTTCCGGATCTGTTGTGCATTTTTTAGAGTTATGTCATATAGCTTCCGAAGCCTCGCGCACTCTCGCACAATTGTCATCCCTGCGAAGGCTGGGATCCAGTATCCGGCGGACTCCGTCGTTTCCACGCAAGACTTTGAACGACTGGTTCCCGGATTTTTGCGTTGCTTCGTCCGGGATGACAATTCGGTTGGGAAAGTCAATGAACTGGGACGACATCAGAATATTCCTGTCCGTTGCGCGTACGGGTCAGATCCTGGCAGCGGCGAAGCGCCTGGGGGTCAATCATGCAACAGTCGCACGACGCCTCACCTCCCTCGAAGAAAGCCTTGGGGCAAGGCTGTTTGACCGGTCGACATCGGGCTGCTTGTTGACGGAAGCCGGCAGCCGGTTTTACGACCGCGCGGAACGCATGGAAGCTGAAGCCGTTGCTGCCGAGGCGGACCTCGGCGGCGACACGCCGGAGATCGCCGGCACTGTGCGCATCGGCGCACCTGATGGTTTTGGCGTGGCCTATCTTGCGCCGAGACTTGGCAAACTGACCGAAAAACATCCGGGACTAACCGTTCAACTCGTCCCGGTTGCCAGATCATTTTCCCTGTCGCGACGCGAAGCCGATATCGCCGTGACGATTGACCGCCCTGAAACCGGCCGCCTTGTCGCTGGCAAGCTCGTCGATTACGCCCTCGGCCTTTATGCGTCAAAGTCCTACCTGGAAGACCGCGGCACACCAGCCTCACCAGCCGATCTGATCGGGCACGATCTAATCGGCTACGTCGAAGATTTGCTCTATTCACCGCAGCTCAACTACGGCACGGAATTCAGCAAAGACTGGACGGCGCGTTTCGAGATCGCCTCCGCGCTGGGGCAGACGGAAGCCGTCCGGGGCGGCGCAGGCATTGGAATACTGCACGACTTTATCGCGCGCGAGGACGACGATTTTGTTGCCGTTCTGCCGGAGATGAAATTGCACAGGGCCTACTGGATGGTCACGCATGAAAGCTCCCGTCCGCTCCGGCACGTGGCAGCCGTACAGAGTTTTCTGCGCGATCAAGTCGTACGCGACAGAGCTATTTTCTGATCCCGTCCGCGCCAGAACGGAACGACTGTTATTCGCGCAACGCTGACGTCGGGGCGGAAGAACGTTACGAATGTGACCGCAATCACAGCTAATACATGACGCCCCCGGTATTAAGATACCCATCACTTAAAGAAATCAATAATTCGAAAAAACAAGAAGATGTATTCTCTAATTTTACTTATGAGAGGTCTTTGGAATGTTTAAATTCGGCACCGACGAGAAGCTTGGTGACAGCTTTAACTTCGATTTTTCCAACTCTGAACAAACCGACATTGATGACTTTGATTCAAATGCAGGCGGCAATGATCCGCAACCGCTCAAGATCAATCTCAAATCGGCTTTCGTGAAGTCCTGGTCCACCAGTGGCGACGCAGACGACCGGCCTACAGAGATTGAGACGTTCGGGCCGGACGACTTCCTGATGTGAATCAAATGAGGCGTGTAGGTCGGCCGGCAGGGAACCAACCTGTCGGCCGTTTTTTTTTGTGGGCCCTAGTTATCTGCGTCCGACCGGGAGCGCGTTGCCGCAATCCAATCAAGGGTCCTCTGTTCAGGATCGGCATGTCGCGTCACGTCACTGATTATTGCGATACTGTCCGCGCCGTGTTCCAGGACTTCCCCGGCCCTTTCCAACGTCACACCACCGATTGCGACCAGCGGCAAATTGCCGATCTGACGTTTCCAGCCGCCGATCCTTTCAAGCCCCTGCGGTGCCCATTTCAGGTCCTTTGACTGCGTTGGAAAGACGGGGCCAAGCGCGACGTAATCGGGATCTGACGAGAGTGCCGTCTCAAGTTCTTCGCCATCATGTGTGGAAACCCCAAGGCGCAGACCGGCGCGGCGGATGGCGGGAAGGTCTGCCTCTGCAAGATCTTCCTGCCCAAGATGCAGGAAATCGCATTGTTCCTCGATAGCGAGCTGCCAATAGTCGTTGACGATCAGCTGGCATCCGTGCCGTTTGCAGATTGCGTTCGAAATTGAAATTTCATCACGCAGATTTTCTTCCGCAAGCTCCTTGATACGCAATTGAACCAGTTTCACGCCCAACGGGACAAGTCGCGCGATCCAATCGGAGCTGTCGACAATCGGGTAAAACGGATCGAGTTTCATTGCGGGCACCTTGTTCTTGGTCAGAAGACGGCGATTTCGAAATCAGGGCTGGCTGGACGGCGCTTGCAAGAACGCGCTTATCTCAACCTTTGTGCGCAGTCTCACGACGCGCAGATGGTTCGGCGGGTTTCGGTAGATTTGCATCAGCTTTGAGCGCGCGCTCCTCCGTGTCCTCAAGATAAAGCGGATAAATTCGACCGTCTCCCAATTCAATCGCTCCGGACACCCCTCGGCCAGGTCGGGCCGGGTTTGACCGTAGTGCAGTATTGAGCGCTTCAGCACACGAAAGATCCTCAGACCGACAGGAACATCAAGCCAGATGAAGGTATCAGCGCGCGCGGCTCGTTCAGGAAACGTCCTGGAATGTCCGCCTTCAAAAATCCACGCGTCTTTTGCGTGCACTTCTTGGGTGAGCCTGTCCTTTTCTTCCCGGGTTCTTTCCAGCCATCCGGCACGAAAGTGGATCTTGTCCATGTGATAGACCGGCAGGCCCGTCTGATCTCCCAAACGCCGGGCAAGCAGGCTCTTTCCCGATCCGGGACCACCGACAATCATTACCCGTTTCATGGAAACACCCTCTGGAGAGACGCGGCTCGCCGTTATACACGCTTCACATTGGCAGAAAAGATGGAAACGGACTGTTCAATGGACACTTTCCCGAGCCCGGCCCTATGTAGGTGACAGACGCGAGTTTGAAGGCAAGGAGAGGCACATGAGCTGGTTGAACAGCCCCGATCCCATACCCGGTGTCGCATCGAGTTGCGATCCCGTGGACACGATTATCGTTCCCCGTACGTCGGATCTCGGCGGGTTTTCGGTGCGCCGCGCACTGCCGTCGGCGAAACGCCGCATGGTCGGTCCGTTCATTTTCTTCGACCAGATGGGTCCGGCGGAACTGCTCGTCGGCGGTGGCATCGACGTGAGGCCGCATCCGCATATCGGTCTTGCCACGGTGACCTATCTCTTCGAGGGTGAAATGTATCACCGTGACAGCCTCGGGACGGAGATCGCGATTGCCCCCGGTGCGCTCAACTGGATGAGCGCGGGCAAAGGCATTGTGCATTCCGAGCGTGAACGACCAGAACGCCTTCAAGCCAAGCGGCCGCTTTTCGGCCTGCAAAGCTGGGTTGCCCTGCCCAAACATCTTGAGGAAGGCGATCCGACCTTCCAGCACCACGGAAGCGACGAGCAGCCGGAATTCGCCGACAACGGCGCTTCCGTCAAATTGATCGCCGGCAGTCTTTATGGTCATACCGCGCCGGTCAAAACAGCGTCGGACATGTTCTATGCGGACATTGCTCTCGAGCCCGGAGCGAAGGTTCCGCTGGACACGGGCTGGGAAGAGCGCGGGCTCTATACGATCGCCGGAGAGATCACGATCGCAGGCCAGTCCTTTGAGCCTGCCCAACTGCTTGTCTTCAAGCCCGGCGATCACCTGGTCATCGAAAACAACTCGCCAAATCCGGCACGCTTCGTCGTGCTTGGCGGTGAACCCATGGATGGTGACCGCTATATCTGGTGGAACTTTGTCTCCTCTTCCAAGGAGCGCATCGAACAGGCCAAGGAAGACTGGAGGCAGGGCCGGTTCGACACTGTTCCCGGTGATGAAGAGGAATTTATCCCGCTTCCCGATCGCCCCGGGCCCTGATACCCAGGACGATCGCTTCGAATACCAGCAAACTGAAAAGAGCCGGAAATGTCCGGCTCTTTTTGGTTTCCTGCGGTCTATACGCAAGGCGACGGGCCGGATTCCCCGCTCTGATGGCCGGGTTTCGGTTGGTTTCGCTTGCCAGCCACTTGCATTCGCAGCCTGTTCTCGGCAAATAAAGTTCCCGTTCTTACGATACTTAACGCGCATCACGTTTATCGGCTCCGGCAACAACGTTTGTCGCTTCCGTCTCTTTTTGAGGCGAGACGAAACGCAAGGGCCAAGCCGCCGTGTGCGCGCTCAAAGTCAGCTTCGTCGAAACCACAATCGATGCGGCAGACAGGTTAGCAACAACCGGCACCTTGCCGAGAGGGAAAGACAACAATGCGGCTGGGAATCGACTGGGGCGGCACCAAGATCGAAATTATTGCGCTGTCGCACGAAGGCGCCGAAATGTTCCGTCAAAGGGTCGACACCCCACGCGACGATTACCAGGGGTGCCTGGAAGCGGTAAAAAGCCTGGTGGCGGCCGCTGAGACGGCAACCGGCCAGGAAGGAACACTTGGGCTCGGCATTCCGGGGTCCCTCTCTCCAAAGTCGGGCCTCGTCAAGAACGCAAATTCCACCTGGATGAACGGCAAGCCGCTCGACAAGGACCTTGAACAATTGCTCGGACGACCCGTGCGGATCCAGAACGATGCCAACTGCCTAGCCGTTTCGGAGGCAACCGATGGCGCCGGAGCGGGCGCGCATGTTGTTCATGCGATCATCATCGGCACAGGCTGCGGCTCCGGTATTGCCATTGATGCCAAGGCCCATCTGGGAGCCAACGGTATCGGCGGCGAATGGGGTGCCATCACCGTTCCCTGGCTCAAGGAAGACGAATTTCCCGGCCCGGAGAGCTGGATCGGCCACAAGGGGGTCATCGACAGATGGTGCTCCGGGACAGGGTTTCAGCTCGACTACAAGGAAAGAACCGGGACATTGCTTAAGGGCCACGAGATCATGGCCCTGAAACGTTCAGGCGATGAGATGGCGTCGGAGGTATACGAGGCCTATGTCAGCCGCCTCGCCCGCTCCCTGGCCATGTCCGCCAACCTGCTCGATCCGGATGTTCTGGTGCTGGGCGGCGGCATGTCGAACGTGGACGAACTTTACGACGACCTGCCGCCTGCCATGGCGCCCTACATCTTTTCAGACACGTTCGACACGCCCATCCGCAAAGCCATTCACGGCGACAGTTCCGGTGTCCGCGGCGCTGCCTGGCTCTGGAATTAATTTACGCTGGCGCTGACCCTAGCCAGCAGACCGCCAGAGCCTGCGTTGTCCGATCGTGACCAAGACAATTCCGAGGCCGACAGACAGCACGGCACCAAGTTTCGCCGCGTTGGGAATCTCGTCAAAGATCAGATATCCGAACCCGAGGCCGACAACCGCTGCCACGGAGCCGATCTGACTTAGATAAACCGGGCCCGCAGTCTGCTGGAGCCGGAAATAAAGACCATATTGCAGCCCGAATATTACTGTCTGGACCGCGAGCAGCGCTGTTGCCTCATTGGTCCAGTTCACGGGCGTCACGGGAATGCCCCACGCGGCAGTGAAGGCGGATAGAGCAAGAAATGCGACCGCCATCATGCCGAGCGCCAAGTCAACCGGCTGGGCCCCCTTCGGCCATTTCAAGGTGCGGTAGATGTTCCCCGCTGCGAGGAAGAAAGGGATCGACAGGGCAAGCGCGGACCACACCGAGGCCTCGGCGGAAAGCTCGGCGCCCGATATGGCCAACAGGACGCCACCTGCAACGCCGAAGAGAACACCGCCTCCCATGAGGATCTGGAAGCGCTGCAGACGCAGGATAACGGCAAATGCGTACGTCAGAACAAGCGGAAACGCATAGCAGAGCGCAACAAACCCGGCGCCAACCTTGGGCGCTGCTGCAAATGCAAGCATGTTCGGAATGATAAACAAGAGGCCGGTGACAAACACGTAGATGACCAGGCGTTGCCGATGCCCCTCGTCCCTCGCCGGTCTTTGGCGCCGTTTCCTGAGGCCCGCAAGTCTTGTCGTCGCAAAAAGACCAGCGGCCCCGCCAAGGATGGACCATTGCAACAAGGCGACCGGATGCCAGCCAATCTCTGGTGCTGCCTTGGCAAACAACGTTGAAATGCCCAGAAAAGACCCGACCGTCAAAAGGAGGACCAGAGGCGTGTCCAGCGGGTTTCCGCCTCCAGCCGATGCCTCGACCTCTTCTCCGGAAGCACCGGAACCGGTGTGTGTATCCTGCCTTGCCATAGCGGTCATTGGACCTTCCTTTCATGGGGTTTGGCAACCTTGCCGTTATGCAACGGTCTGTTAGGTAGCATATTTTATCTTGATTTCAAGATACTTTATTTCAAGATTCTTGATCTGCATTGACATACCCGCGCAAAACGGGAAAGCTCGGCGAAGCGAACCCTCTGATTTGTCATTGGCTTGCTGACGGTTTGTGCCGTTCGGATCCGGCCGCTGAAATTGAGAAACAAAGTCGGGAAACCGAAATGAGCGACACCACCGGGAACACACCAAAACACCTGTTTGGCGATCCGGAAGATCTTCTGACCGATCGCGCCGAACGTGCGCGCAGGCAGTGGCAAAAAGAAGTGCCCGAGGTTGCGGATAAACTTCTGCCGATGGTGCTGCTTGGCCGCTTGAACGAAGCCGGCCAGCTCATGAACCGCGACTATCTCACGCCGGCTTACGCCGAGATCGGCCTGAAACTGGGCGAGTTTGACGTTTTGGCGACCTTGGTGAGGTCCGGATCTCCTTACAAACTCACACCGACAGAACTCTACCGATCAACCATGATGAGTTCGGGCGGCATGACGGCACGGGTAGACAAGCTGGAAAAGGCCGGCCTCGTGGAACGCTGCCCGCATCCTGACGACCGGCGCGCGCTCACTGTCTGCGTGACACCGAAAGGCCTGAGCCTGATCAAGGACATGATCCCGAGCTATGTCGAGACCCAGCAAAAAGCCGTCGAAGGACTGAATCAGGATGAACAAAAACAGCTTTCATCCTTGCTGGAAAAACTCATTCGAACCGCGAGTGACCCTGTTGCGGGCAAATAGAGCAGGCAGCTGACTTTCTCCGGCAAAGCTCCGGTCAGTTGCCGATTGCCTTCAGTCCCCTTTCAAGCAAATCCCACTGTCTTCTGGAGACAGCCTCCCTGGATGCCAGCAACCAGTAGGTCTCGTGATGCGCCAGTTCATCTTGCGACAGCCTTACCAGTCGCCCTGAGCTCAGATCGTCCTGGCAAAGCGGAAGCGATGCCAGCGCCACGCCAAAGCCCTGCCTTGCCGCCGAAAGACCTGCGAAGAAAGTGTCGAAGCGCAGACCTGGAAGCGGCGTCGATGGCGTTCCAAAGCGCGCGGACCATTCATTCCAACTCGGACGGGGCCCGACAACAGCTATGCGCGGCAGGCCCGTCCAGTCCATGCCTTTTTTCAGAAGCTTCGGTGACGCGACGGGCGCAATGACCTCGCGATAGAGTGGAAGCTTGTATGTGTAGGCCCAGTCGCCAGAACCATAGCGGATCTGGATGATGCCTGGTTCCTGATGCGTATCCGCCGACAAAACCAGCGTCCTGAAGGACAGCTGAGCATCAATTTCAGCGGTCAATCTCGACAGTCGCGGCAGCAGCCAGAGCTCAATCATTGAAGCGCTTGCTGAAATCGTCAAACGGTGACGAGATATGCCGAACAGACCCTCGGAGCTCTCACGCAGGCTTTCCAGAGCTGAGCGCACATGCGGCAGCCAGGTCTCTCCCTCCACCGTTAGCGAAATGCTCCGGGGCTGGCGCAAGAAGAGCTGCGTTTCCAGCCGTTTTTCCAGCTTGCCGATCCGTTGGCTGATTGCCGATTGCGTCAGCCCTGTTTCCTGTGCGGCGGCCGTGAAACTGCCGAGGCGCGCGGCGACCTCAAACGCCCTCACCCACTCCAGCGGCAGATTGTCGAACCGGGATTTATCCATTAGCAAAACCGACTCTTAGCTTCGCAATTCCTAATTTGATTTTATAGTAGAACAGCCTGATCCTGTCATTGTCCAAACAGGAGAGGCTTTGGCAGATGACAGAGGCAGCGATCGATGCGGCGGGAGATGTACTCGTTCTGACACGGGACCTGGAACAGCATCGCTTCCATGCAGTCTGGCTCCGTGACAATGCATGGGATGCGGAGACACGTTCGGCAACCAATGGACAACGATTGATCGCTCTTCGCGACATCGACCCGAATGTCAGTCTGACCGCCGCAGCAGTTGACGGCGCCAAGGTCAATGTGACCTTTGCACCGGAAAACAAGACCATCGCGTACTCAATAGACTGGCTGTTTGCTCACGCATACGACCGTCCTCAGACGGCCCGCAAGGGCTGGCTTTCAGACAGTCTTGAACCCTGGGACGCCGCCCT
>JGI12316J14372_10000887_pt1 | contig 45670 bp, 24 predicted proteins | sample MarCyaLeptolynsp_FD_14372 | JGI IMG/M metagenome (IMG submission 14372)
AGCCGTCATCGACAACCATGGTGACTGGCGAGCTCCAGCCGTACGAGCCGCCATGTCCGTTATGCACCCAGATTTCGTAGTTGCCATTGGTAAGCCCGGACGGCACGACAAAATCAACCTTATACGGATTGACGCCCGTGACAGTCGCCCACTGTCCCTGACCGGTTTCGGGCTGAATGTAGACCCAGGACGACTCAGTTCCCTGGTCGTGCGAGAGGTTGCGGCCATAAACGCAAACCGTATCGCCGCGCGTCACACGCTCGGGACCAAGCCACCAGGCCTCTGTGTGATTGATCTTGATCGGACTGCTGTAACCAGTGCTATTCTGCGCCCACACCAGATACATCGACTCATTGGGTAAACCATCGCCGATGGTGAAAGCAATCTTCTGATCATCCAGACGTTGAATCAACGCATCTTGAAATACACCCGGGTTCGAACCGCTCTGCCCGAAGACAATGACGCGCGCATCCTTGCCCGCGTCACTCCCCACGAAGTTACTGAACGATTCACCTGTCGCCGCGACCGTATCGCCACGGCCGGCCGTACGAATCCATTCCGCAAAAACAGGCGCTCCTGTGACAAACGACGGAATCTGCTGACCGGGATCAAATGAATCAAACGCTGACGGCAATGCCGGATCATCAACGGGCACCCCCCGGATAACGGACACGTTCAGAAGCAGCACAGACAGCAGAGGAAAACTGACAAGCAGATAAATCATCGGGCGACGGTGAGACATGCCGCAACTCCTCAAAAGAAATGAAATGGAAAATCCGTGACAGGCGACGACGTACAGCGGTGCAGAAATGAAGCCGGGAACGTTCAGTAAACAAAGTGGGTGTTGCTGAAGTCATTCAAGTACGCAGTCGTGAGCGGGAACTTACATATGGACCGAGGACAATTCTTATTACATTTATTTCTTATTTTATATCGTTATAAAAAATATTAAACAGTGATAAGATTAAGCCATTATCCACAGCGCGTCAATACAAGACTTTTTTTCCTGTAAGCATCTTTCAAGAATCGATTTAAATTCACCCACCCAATAGACGTGGCTGGCCCGCTACGGCGTTTAACGCCTCAAGCGAGCAAGGCATTCAGCAGCAATCGCGATTTCCCTCACGGATTCTCATTCAAATGAACCGCGAGGGCGATCGGTCCAGCAGGTGGTAATGGAACGCCCCCGGAAGTCTCATCCACTGTGCAGGTCACGTAGCCCGACGACTGACGAGAAAAGGATGTCAGGCATACTATGCCCACAAACAACACACGAAACTTAAATTTAGTCAATCTTTGGATTCAGTACCCCGTTTCGACACTCGCCACCTCAACTCTTCCATCGCTTGTATGGCTTCAGCCGATATCTCTTTGTCTGAATTTTCAGCCAGTCGCCGTAGTACATCCAAGTACTTTGCTTGATCAGCGTTGGATAAGATATTGATAAATAACAACAATTCCCCCTTCTCAAATTCCTCCATCAAAGATATCAGATTTGCAAGGTCACTTTCTCGAACACTTCCCAGTCCAATCGCACATTTTGAAAGACAATTCAATGCCTCTTCTCGATCTCCTACTCGTCCAATTCGCTCAATGACTGACTGAAACAAAGTACGAATTTCATTCTCATCACCTTCGCCACATTCGATAAAATCCGAAGCGTTTAATATGGCACGATCCAACTTTTGAGAATCTTCTGCCAACCTGATTCGAGTTGTGATTTCAATAATATTCATTGTTGCGACGGATCTGACTTGAATTCGCCCCAGTTCTGTCCACTAATGACTAGTGAGGCTCCGCCCCTTCTGATTTTGCGCGACGAACCACACAGGACGATGCAACGATCGTAAGAAGACAATCATCACGCCATGGTGAATAAAATGAATAACACCTCATTGGTGTATCTGGCTCTTGAGCGATCTTTCTGGATCGCTCCATCAGAGCTTTGTCTTCTCGCTCTTCAACTCTGTCGAGTTCTTCGCCCTCAATCCCGAAAGCTTCGAGGCCGATCACATTTTCAAATACGATTTCCCATCGTCGTTCTTCCCAGTCGGTAAAGTCAATAATGACTTCAGACAATGATGAGCGAATTCCATCTACATGACCATCTGCCAATGTTAATTCATCAAGTTTCATTAGTTTGGCACGTCAAAATGAGCTGCGCCTGCTCTGTATGGAACCTTCTCAGCCTGCTTGATTGAACCCAGTTCGCATCATAGTGTCCACTACTATGAGCCAATCCAGCAAGTCACCACGGAGGGTGGCGAAGGTGGCCATGCAGGTCGCGATGCAAGCCTTGCCGTTGTATGCCCACAAGTATGCGCCCAAGACGTTCACCGAACACCAACTGTTTATTTGTCTGGTCCTCAAACGATTTTTCAAAACCAGCTATCGTGGCATCCAGGCCATCCTGATCGACATGCCTGCATTGTGTGCGGACATCCGTTTGAAGAAGGTGCCGCACTTCACAACACTGCAACAGGCTGAAAGTCGGCTGCTTAACGCGCCACGCTCGCGTCAACTGCTGCTGGCAAGCAATGAATTATTTGATGCAACACATCAGCCACGAGGCAACGGCCGTAGAACAGCAGCAGACGGAACAGGGATGCAGGCTGGCCATCGCAGTTCGTACTACACCAAACGCCGCAGGCAAAGCGGCGAACGCGTGCCGTACCGACGCTTCCCCAAGGCAACAATGTTGGGTGATATCGATACCCACATGGTTCTGAGCATGCATTTGGGCTATGGTCCCAAGCCGGATGTGAGTGAATTCTGTTATCTGCTCGATGACGTTCAGTCCAACGTGCCGATTCATCACGTGTACGCGGATGCTGGGTTTGATTCCGAGTTCAACCACCGTTACGCGCGGCAGATGCATGGCATTCTCACGACCATCCCTGCCACAGCAGGCAGACACTCTGGCAAGCCGCCGACGGGGAAGTACCGTCGTCAGATGCGGCAGACCTTTGGCCTTCGCAAACAGGACTATCACCAACGCTGGCAGATCGAGACCATTAACTCAATGATCAAACGGAATCAGGGTGACACGATCAATGCGCAAAGCTACTGGCCACAGATGCGCGAGATGGCCTTAGCGGTGCTGACGCACAACATAGCTATACTCATGATTCGGAAGGTTCCATACAGAGCATTCCTGACACCTTTTCTTCTTTTTCTTCTCAGCGGCTCTGTCTCGCCCCACTTCACGTTACCCGATGTTGCGCTTCGGAATTGAATCCAACAAGCAAATGGACCTACTACTTACAGTCAAGTAAATCACACATCCCCTCAATACCCATTTTCTGCGCAAGCTCAATCGGCGTTAAACCGTGACCATCCTTCAAGTTTTGATCGGCTCCATTTTCCAACAGCAACTTGACGATTTTTCGATTCCGAAGCCGAACAGCCATATGCAACGGGAACTCACGATCCAAGCCATTGACTACATCATTTACAGAAGCACCATTTTTAATAAGTACTTTAATAATTTTAATTTGTTCATCTTCAAGCCCCTCGTAATCATTACCTATATGTGCTATCGCGGAGTGAATTGGCTTATACCCACTAGCGTCCACATCATTCACGCTCGCGCCATATGACAACAAAATTTCCACCATAGTAGGGCGAACATAAGAACAAGCAAAGTGAATCGCCGACTCTCCAGTACCGGACCTGACATTCAAATACTTTGGATTATTACCAAGTATTCTCTTCACCGTCGCTCTATCATCACTCGTAACCGCATTCAAAAATGTCGCTCGCTCATCCGGGTACCAATCACACCCGGACAATATCATAAAAACAGTTATCACATATAAATTTATATATACACTTACGAATCTACTCTTCACGGATCACCTCATTTTTTCTAGTTATGGAAATTCGAGGATGAACAAAAGGACCATCAAACGAATCCATGGCACTCGAGTGCACACGATCGCCTCCTCTAATGTCACGGTTAAAATACTTATACGCTTCGCCTCTTAAGATCGGCGCGAGACCGGTATGTGCTTCGTGCAGAGAGTCTCTTATGTATGCTTCCCTTACCGAAAGGGGGGTCTCCAACAGGCCGCCTCACAGGGACTCCCAAGTTTGCCGCAGCAGACACCATCCATCGTAAGGAATTGATTTTGAGTGATTCATTTATGACGTCGCCCATTCGACTTTTTCTGCAATGAAGCCAAAAGGAGAGCTTGCAAAAGCTTCAGCGCTTTCGCTAGACTCTTGATCCTCATCAAAGCCGATCCCCCAACTCGCGTCAAACCGCTTCAATACCAATCCATCAGAAAGAACCCGATAAGATACTTTTCCTTCCGTCATTCGAAGATTCGTAACTTTTTTCAAACGCAGATGCAGTATCGCCCACTCATCTTCAGACTGCTCATCCTGAGTCTGAATCGATATGCTGACTTCAGGCCACCTAGCACCGTCAGGGTAGCTTATTAACACTTCTTCAATAAGTCCGTCAAAACAGCGATTAAAGCGGCTAAGGAAGTCTTCAAAATTTATTAGCGTTAGCTCTTCGTAATTCATTCCTGATCGGTACCATAGATGCCAAGTCGTGTACCGAAACGCATAACATGATGACCTAATTATCTGTATAAATAGGGCTTTATACGATACATTCCTGAGGCCTTTTTCTTCACCCTCACCCGTACAATACTTAACTATCAACTCGCGTAATCAGCGCCAAGGAACTTCGGCAAACCCTCAACATTTCGTCTTCACCATACAAATAATCACCTCCTCCTGGCCTATATGATGCCAGACACTCACATAATTCTTCAAAACGTGGATCATCACTAAAACCCGCATCGTCGATTTCCGCTTCAACAGCCTTTGCCCAATCAACGGATCGGTCAGCACCACACTCAAATTTCTTTAGCAAGCCAACAATCTTATCAGTTCTCATTTCTTAACCTTTGGATTAATAACCGTTATTACCCGCTTACCTGTTTCCGCATCAACAACGACCTGAGGCTTGCCAGGAAGCTTGGTATTTTGCAGAGTAACCGTATCACCCAAGGGATGCCGTGAAATCTTTCTGATTTTATCAGCCGTATCAATCAAATTGTCAAGTTCTGCAACAGTGAGCGGTACACGCCCTCGTGGAGGATTGACCATACGATCAGCTGCATGAAAGTTAATTTGCCGACCTGCCGGAGTAACCGGATCGTGCCCTAAGAGCATACGAGCAGCTCGCTCACCATCAAATAACGAAATTCTTTTCCCTGCTGGAATCGTATCTAATGCTGGAGTGCTTAAGTCAGGCAAACTTTTTGGAGTAACCTGACCCCACCCCTGATTCGCTCCCCCTAGGTCAGGATGAAACAACCCCGGACCAACCCCACCACCACTAGGCCGCTTCACCGGCTTGGGCTTCGCATTCACGATCGGCTTGGACGTCACAGGCGTTGGACTGCGGCCTGTTGACGGACCACGTGGGGCAGGTTTACCGCCGACAAGCTTGAACGGAGCAAAAATACCAGCTGTCGTAGCAGTGCCCGCCTCAACACTGTTCGCAACCGCAGTCGCCCGCTCCAGCGGCGTTCGATTAAAACGCTGCTGCGTGATCGTGTCCGAGTCGTCGATCGCCTCATAACCGGAACGAACGCCGGGGAACAGACTCGCAACCGCAAATGCACCCGATTCATAAGCCGCACGTAGCGGCGAATACGAATCAACCATTCCGCTGTTCACACGGATGTCATACAGGTAATTCGCCTCTGCCCTCACCCGGCGAACATTCCCAACAAGTGCCTCGCCGACCGCATAAGGATCGGATAGGCCCGTTAAACGGCCATATGTTTCGCGCGTTGCTGTTTCAAAGAACGCACCACCGGCAGGGCCTGCAACACTTGTACCGATACGATTTGCGCCAGAAACCGCTCGGTTACCGACCCATCCGACAACCTCACCGTTCAACGCGCGGAATTCAGCGACGCTGTCCGAATAATGTCCGTAGAGTTCTGCCTTCGTCCGTACATTGAACTCATGCGCCGTCTTTAGCGCCCGCACACTCGTATTGATCGTGCTGCTAAGCGCACTACCGATACGCTCTAAAACACTTAACGGCTCAAGCGGCGTAGGTGAAGCTGTGAATATCCCACATGCAAACCGCTGGGTATGCTCCCTTTCAGCAGCCGCAAACAGCGAACTTACACCAAAGCTACTGGACGACAGCCCGAACGTGCTGCCACTTGAAGCGGAACTGTTAAACGATCTTCGGGCAGTCAATCCACTTGGATCATTAAACACCAGCGGACTGTTGCTCACGTACGCATACAGATTCACGCCGTCCACATAACCCGCCGGGTCACGCTGTAAGAAGCGACCCATTCGACTGTCATACATGCGGTTACGGTAGTACCACAAGCCTGTTTCGGCGTCGTACCGCCGACCCGTGTAGCCGTACGGGTTCCCGTACTGACTACCACCGTGGCGGATCACACCACCACTGTCGCGGATCGTCATCGAACCGAATTCGCTGTAGTCGTACTTCTCGAGAACAGAACCGCTGTCGGACAGCAGGCCGACAACGCTGCCAATGCGATCTAAGAGGTAGTAGTAGAAAGCACCGCTAGCGCCGGAAGTCTCATCGACCATTGCGATCACGTCATCTGCCGACTGACCGTACACAAAGCTGCGGAGCACGTCGGAAATCAGAAGACTGATGCCCGCGCGTTCCTCGACCACCTGAGAGCCCAGGCAGAGGTACCACGTGGATACCGGATTGATGCTGCCGACCGATTTTTCAACACGGCGATTCACCGCGTCGTAGTAATAACTGGCATGTAGCTGCCAGTAACCAACCTGGCTGTCGCGACGGTGAACCTCAATCAGGCGGTTCGACCAGTCATAAACGTAACGCCACAAACCATCATCGTCCGTTGCCTCGATCAGATTGCCCAGATCGTCGTACGCGAGGTCCGTCAGGCTTCCGGCGGCTGTGTATTCGTTGTCTTCATTGGACGTAAACGTCTGCGTCGCGCCGCCGATGCCCGTGTTCTGATTGCTGCCGGTCCAGTTGCCGACCTTGTCGTACGACCACGTGATGTCGTCCGTGGCGTTGTCGTCTTCGTCACGAGCAAGCAGACGGTTCAGATCGTCATAGGAATAGCCGCGATTAAATGGATCATGTACTGCCGTGCCGCTGTTGTCTTCATCAATCACGCGGCTCTGTGCGTCGCAAACCGTATCCAATTTATACAGCACAGTCGTACCGCTGCGCTTGTACTCGCGCTGGTCTTCGCGGCCACGGAAGTCGTACGTGTGTGACAGGACCGTGTCGACGTTGCCGGCGCCCGTCGGGCCCAGCGTGCAGGTTTTGATGCGGTCGTTCGCAAGATACGTGTAAGACGCGTGTGTTCGAGAGGCATCAGGATCTTCAACCGTCTTGAGACGACCGATATCGTCCCACTCGCGCTCAACACGTCATTTGAATTTAGCCAATCTTTGGATTCGATGTTTCTTCATTCATACCCGATATTGCGCTTCAGAATCGAATCCATCAGTCACCCGAGAGGTTTTCGACACGGCATTTCTGACACCTTTTCTTCTCGGCGCTTGTAGCAATTAACCCAAATAACCTTCAACTTTTGTTAAGTACTGGCAAACTTTTTCGTAACCATCCTCTTCATTGATTTGCTCTAAGAACGTCTTACCATCCAATGCCGGAATCGATTCCTTTACCCAACTTTCTTCGTTTGGAGCAGCAATTTTGCTTACTCTTTCTTTGAGTCCATCTGGTAAACCATGAAATGACACGTATTTAATCGGCATGATTAACTAGCTCCACAAAGTTCGTAGTTCCGCGGGCTCTGGCTGCAGGGAACAGAATGCCATTGTATCCTCGTGATCTAACAAGGTCACCAATGCCTTGAGTGTATAAGTAGCTGTCTCCGGTAATGTCCTTCAGGGAAACGCCAAGCTGTTTTCGAACCGCCGGATTAGTTAAATCCAGAACATTAGATATCCGAATATCCTTCGTCACCCATGCGACATTATTAGGGTCTATCTTATAATGCGCTAGTTCGCCCAAAACTGCTTCTCTAGACGTCCCAGAGTAAATGCCTCCACGCCCGATACCACTATAACGATGATTGGCTGCCAAATTGCTTGGCGCATGAAAGTCAAAAGCACTATCTGCATATTTCGGGTTTACAGCCCGATGCACGGTTCCTTCAAACGTGATTCCTTGCGGTAGCCCCCCCCTTGTGGCTCCACTTCCCCCAAGCCCAACTTGCTCCGCAGCAAAAGACCTTGCCGCACCATACATCCCTGCTCGGGTGATACCTGTGCCAACTGCACTCGTCGCACCGCTCGCCCCTGCAACGATCGATCCACCAGCGACGACTGAGCCTACCGTGCCGAACGTCTGGAAAGCTGCCCCCCACTGCTCATATCCATCCAAAGACCGTTGAGAGACCCAATCACGACCGGTGATTGCATTATAACCAGCATCCAAACCAATCCAGGATGTCGCAGCGTAACCAAAGGCTGACAACAAGCCGTCACGCTGATGAATCCTGTCAACGTCGTCAATGTGCTGGCTCCACCTACTACCGACCTCACGCAAAGCACGCGTATCACCCGTCGCCGCACGACCATACAGGTGGACAGTCTTTGCCATCGAAGTAACACGGGCATCCGCATGTGCGATTGTGTACGCAATGGTCATGGCCGTCTGATTCGTTTCCATGATCGGCGACAGGTGTCGCTTCGGCGCCAGACCATACATAAGACGAATATCGCTGATTTGCTTAATCTGTGCTTGGTTACCCAACGCAAGGAACCCGGAACCAAGACGATTGATATGCTCACCAATGGCTTCTTGAGCGTATTTCTCCCGAATCTGAATTTGGTACGAAATACGACGGTGGATTTCATCCGCCACCTCTTCATCTGTCCGGTAGTCGCCCACCGCATAGCGCTGGGAACGCGCAAGTCGTTCGGCGGCAATGCCCATGGAATAGGCGCCGAGTGGATTTGACGCAGCATAAAGGGCGTTCGATCCGTGAATCAGCGCACTGCCACTAGCTGCAAGGGACTGATTGAAGCTCTGGCTTCGCAAGCCAAAATCATTAATGGTGGAATTGCCGGATCTCTGAGGACTTCTTGCCGTCAATCCACTGGGATCATTAAACACCAACGGACTGTTGCTCACGTACGCGTACAGGTTCACGCCATCCACGTAACCTGCTGGGTCACGTTGCAGGAAACGCCCCATCCGCGCGTCGTACATGCGGTTGCGGTAATACCAGAGACCCGTCTCTGCGTCGTACCGCCGACCCGTGTAGCCGTATGGGTTCCCGTACTGACTACCACCGTGGCGAACCACACCACCACTGTCGCGGATCGTCATCGACCCGAATTCGCTGTAATCGTACTTCTCAAGAACCGAGCCGCTGTCGGACAGCAGGCCGACCACGCTGCCGATGCGGTCCAACAGGTAGTAATAGAACGTCCCCCCGGAACCGCCGCCACCGGAAGCTTCCGCGACCATGCAGATCACGTCGTCGGCCGACTGGCCGTACACGAAGCTGCGGAGTACGTCGGAAATCAGAAGACTGATGCCCGCGCGTTCCTCAACTACCTGTGAGCCCAAGCAGATGTACCACGTCGATACCGGGTTGATACTGCCGACAGACTTCTCGACACGGCGATTCACCGCGTCGTAGTAGTAACTGGCATGTAATTGCCAATAGCCCACCTGGCTGTCGCGACGGTGAACTTCAACCAGACGGTTCGACCAGTCGTACACGTAACGCCACTGGCCGTCATCGTCCGTCGCTTCGATCAGGTTGCCCAGATCGTCGTACGCGAGGTCCGTCAGGCTGCCGGCCGCCGTGTATTCGTTGTCTTCATTGGATGTAAACGTCTCGGTTGCGCCGCCGATGCCCGTGTTCTGGTTGCTGCCGGTCCAGTTGCCCACCTTGTCGTACGACCAGGTGATGTCGTCCGTGGCGTTGTCGTCTTCGTCACGCGCAAGCAGACGGTTCAGATCGTCATAGGAATAGCCACGATTGAATGGGTCGTGCACGGCCGTGCCGCTGTTGTCTTCATCGATCACGCGGCTCTGTGCGTCGCAAACCGTATCCAATTTATACAGCACCGTCGTGCCGCTGCGCTTGTACTCGCGTTGGTCTTCGCGCCCGCGGGAGTCGTATGTATGTGACAGGACCGTATCGACGTTGCCACCCCCGGTCGGGCCCAGCGTGCAGCTTTTGATCCGGTCGTTCGCAAGATACGTGTAAGACGCGTGTGTTCGAGAAGCGTCGGGGTCTTTGACCGCCGACAGGCGGCCGACATCATCCCACTCGCGCTCAACGCGGCGCCCGCCGGCAAACGCAGCGGTCGTGCGACGGCTGATGCCGGCGGTCACGGGATGATCTTCATAAGTAAGCGTGCTGGTCAGCGCGCTGCTCAAGTGGCCCTGCCCGTCGAGTGTGTCGGAATCACTGAGCGATTCTTCCGTGGTTCGGCCGAACAGGTCGTACTTGTATTCAACAGCGTAGGTCTTCGCGGAGCTGGACATGCGCCCGTCGGCGTTGTGGTCCACCGCGAGCGTCATGCGCGAAAGGGTGTCATACCGGAACGTCTGCTGGAGCGTGCCGCCAGCGCGCACCTCGGTTACACGGTCAAGCAGGTCGTAGGTGTAGTCAATGACCTTGCCGTCGCGCAGACGCAGCGACTGGATATTGCTGTTCGGGTCATAGGCGAGGACCTGTTGATAGGTCACGCCGTCCGCGTCGATCTCCTTGGTGCGCCGGCGCAGGCCGTCGTATTCATAGGTGACGGCATTGCCGTTGGCGTTGGTGATCTTGGTCAGGCTACTAACCGCGTCGTATTCGTAGAGCGTCTGGGCGTAGTCCGCATCGCCGACGTTGTTGTTCGCGCCTTCGATGGTTTTGACAAGGCGGCCGAGCTTGTCGTAGTCGTACGTGGTCTCGACAGCAAGGAAGTCGTACTCCTTGGAGACGCGACTGTTGGCGTCATATTCAGTAGAGCGTTCGTCCACCCCCTGCTTGGTCAGCGTGAGGCGGCCGGCCGCGTCGTACTGGTATTCAATCGGGGAATCTTCCAAGCCGCCGTCCGCCGGCGGGGTGATCTTGGTGACCAGTCGCCGGCTGTCGTAGGTCCAAGTGTGGGTCTTGTTGTCACTATTCGTTTCGGAAACCTTCTGGCCGATCAGGTCGTAGGCCACGGTGGTTTCGACGCCGTGGGCGTCGGTGGTGACGATCTCGCGGTTTTCATCGTCGTACTGAACGGTCGATACGAGACGATCGGCAACGAGCAGTTCCATGCCGACAGTCGTCTGCGTCAGACGGTTCAGGTCGTCGTAGGTGTACTGGGTGGTGAGCTGTTCGGCTTCGCCGTAGGCTTCGATCTGCTCGGTGAGGTTGTCGTTCGGATCGTAGCTGTAGCGCGTGATGACCTGCTCGGCCTCACCCGGCGCCACGATAGTTTCAATGACACGGCCCAGCGCGTCGTACTCGGTCAGCACGCGCACACCTCGGGCGTCGATGGCTTCAATCACGCGCCCGAGCTTGTCGTAAATGCTCTTTGCCGAGTTACTGACCGGGTCGATTGTTTCGATCACTTCATCAAACCGGTTGTAAACGATGGTGCTTTCGAAGTTGAGCGCATCGGTCACGCCGATCTGGCGCCCGAGGATGTCGTAGTCGTACGTCCAATCATCGTTCAGGGCGTTGGTCTTCTGCGTCAGCAGGTTGCGCACGTCGTAGAAGTAGCGCGTACGTTCCCCCTTGGGGGTGGTTTCGCCGAGGAGGTTGCCTTCGGCGTCGTAGTCCCACGTAACTGTATTACCGAGCGCGTCCTGTGAGCCGATGCGGCGGCCGAGCGCATCGTAGAACGTGCGCGTTTCGTTGGCCTGTGGGTCGATCGCGGTGATCTTTCGCCCGTCCTCGTCATACTCGCAACCCCAGACGTGTCCCAGGGCGTCTGTATCGGAAATCTTTTCGTTGCGCTTGTTATAGGTATGGCGCGTGCGGCGGATGATGGTGCCGTTGACGCGCGTGGCGACCTGAATGACGTTGTTGCGCGAATCGTAATCCGTTTCAACGCGATGGCCGAGCGGGTTGACCTGAGCCGTCTGGCGACCGGCTGCATCGTATTCATACTGCCACACCTTGCCGCGAGCGTCGGTCATCTTGATCAACTGATCGCGGGCGTTGTATTCGTAGGTAATGGTCTTGAGCAACTGGTCGTCGGCGTCGTAGAATTTTTCAGAGGTCTTGTTGCCGTTGCCGTCAAACGTGCTTCGCACTTCGTTGTCGAGGGCATCGCGCACGCGCACCAGCTGGCCGAGGCTGTCGTAGAAGTACTCGGTGATGCGCGCGTCTTCGGGGTCGTCGATTGAGCCGGGAGAAGCCGCGCCGAGGATCGTGCGTACGAGCTGGTTATGTCCGTCGTATTCGTAGCGCTCGACGTAATAGTTCTCGTTACCGGTAATTTCCTGAATAATGTGGGTTCGGTTGGAATTGGCGTCATACAGATAGCGCGACGTCTTGCCGGCCGGATCGACTTCCTTGATCAGCCGATTGGCGTCGTCGTATTCCATAGTCTTGGTATTGCCGCGCCGATCGGTGACGGCGATCTGGTTGCCGGCCTGATCGTATTTGTAGTGAATCGAATCGCCATTGGCGTCGATCATTTCGATCGGGCGTTGCAGTCCATCGTAGCGGATTTCAGTGACGTAGCCGCGTTTGTCGGTTCTGCGGATAACGTTGCCGACGGCATCGTATTCCTGGCGCGCAACTTCGCCGAGCGGGTCCGTGACCGCACTGACTAGGGCATTGTCAACCAGATCGCGTGCGGTCTGGTAGTCCGTGTGGAGCGTTGCGCCGTCGGGCGCAATGACATCGGTAATGCGGCGAAGCGCATCGTATTGGTTGGTGGTCGTGTGGCCGAGCGCATTGGTCTGCTTCGTGACCTGGTTATATTCGTTATAAGCGAAAGCCTCGACATTGCCCTCGCGATCGATCAGGCGAATCTGCCGACCGGCGTCGTCATAGACCATTTGAACCAGTTCATTGGGGCCATTGGCCGGATTCTGAACGGATGTCTGGTGAATGCCGAGATGGTCATAGCCGTAGCGTGTTGCGCGGGCTTCTGCCAGTTCAGGCGATTCTGTTTTGGTGATCAGATTGCCGTGCGCATCGTATTCAAACCGGGTGACACGTGTCGCGGTTTCGGGCACGCCGGCGCCCAGCGCTGCCGCGGCGCGCACCTCTAGTAACGAGCCGGTCTGTGAATCAAGATCAGACTCGGTGACCGTCCCGCGCGGGTCCGTGGCCTTGGTCACTTCGTTGAACGTGCTGTCGTACTCATAGTCCCATACGAGGTCGGCAGGATCAGCCGGATCGGTTGCGAACGCATCAACCTCACCCAGCACGACGGTGCGTTTGGTCAGGTTTCGAGCGGTATCGTATTCAAACAGCCGCTTGTTCCCGTTGCCGTCGATCTCTTCGATCATGTTGTGTTCGTCATCGAACGTGCGGCGGGTCACCTCGCCGGCTTCGTTCTCAATGCGAATGACGTCGCCGTTGTCGTTCCAGAACGCCTTGTAGTAGTAGCCTTCCTCGTTCCATGTTTCGGCGTAGCGATTGGTGTCGCTGAACTGGAAATGGAAGGTCTTGCCAAGCTTGTTGGTGTGATGCGACACCTTGTCGTTCTTGTAGTAGAACACGTCGAGGTAGTCGCCGTTGTTCAGCGTAACGCGTTTGATGTTGTGGTTATTGTTGGGGTTCTCCTGATCCTTGTAATAGGTGTAGGTGGTGTCGTTGCCTTCCAGATCGGTGACTTTGATCAGGTCCTTGGCGATGATTTCTTCGTGGGTGGTGGTGTAGTTGGTGAGGGGTTCCGCTGACAGATCGAATTCGGTTGTACCACCTTCAAGGATTCTGACAATCCGGAACTCACTCTGTGCCTGTGAGTACACGCCGTCTCCATCGACAGCAAAGACCAATCCAGTGATTGTCTGGCCGATCGGGACATAGTCCTTGGCATATACCTGATAAGGTGTCCACGTAATACCATTACCCGAATGTTGGGTAACACTGGCTCCACCCCACTCCTGCTGACCAAATACCTTAATGAATTGCGATGACTCAAGGTCATCGCCGGTCGCTAAGCCAATACCGTGAAGGTCGCCCTCCTTATCACTATCGCCACGGAACTGGAAGTAAATTTGCGTAGTGGCCGACACAACTTGAGATACGGCCATCTTCTGCCAGCGATTCCCCTTCAGTGTGAGCGTGTCGTATCCCGCATCCAACTCGACATTCACGTCACCCAGCAGGTCATCATCCACCGCTTCCTTGAATACCGTGTCTTCATAGGTGTATGTCACCGAGCGACCGAGGAAGTCCGAAATACTTGACACCTGCTCGGCATTGCCGGTGTAATTCAGTGTGATCTGCTGACCAAGCGCGTCGCGGAAGGCAGTCATGCGATCGTCCTGGTCATAGTCAAACTCGATGAAGTTGCCGAACGTGTCCTGCTTGCGAATCAGTTTTCCTGCATCATCGAAGATGAAGCGAATCTGATTCTTGTGGATGATGTGATACTCTTCCGATCCGCTGCCAACCGTGCCGCTGATTTCCAGCTTAAACGTGGTGCCGGCCGGGTAGCTGTAGTTGCCACCGTCGGGCTTGATATCGTACCGCCGACGTTCGGCGTCATAGTAAGTAAATGAACCGGTGGGGAGTTCGCCTTCGTCGTCCGGCTCACCGCCGACGATGATTTCCTCGGCATGGTTCCATGTCCAGCCGATGCCGAAAATACCGTCATAATTGAGCTGGTTCTTATAAGTACGGCGTACCTCGAGCGCAAGGCCCCTGCTGGGGATGCTGATGTCGGGCAGTTCCTCGTGATAGAACTCACCGGTCACGATATCCACCGGATCGCCGACGCCAATCTTCGCTCTTTCATTCCACCTCGGCCTCATCCATGAGAATATGGATACAGAACCATTGTCAACCTTGTTGTTAGTTGAGTAGGAATTAGCAGCGGCTGAAAATATCTTGTGGTATACACTGGCTGACTGTGCTGTCTGGCTGACATAATTTGACGAACCACCACCATTAAACTGATTAAATGCCCAACTGATTTCGCCGTCTTCTTCAACAAGCTTGACGTCAGCTGAAATGGCGACATCTTCCGTTCCGGGGAATTTGATCGGCACGGTCTGTACCGGCAATGTCACAATCTTGCCTTCTTCCAGATCCTTCTTTACACCCGCAATAAAACTGAGGCTGTACCTGAACGCTTCGTCTTCCTCGTCCAGATACTTCTGCGTTCCGTTTGAGTCCAGATACCAGACGCGATCACCATCGACATTCTCGGCCGTCAGCCGAACGACGGAAACGCCTTCCTTCACGGCGGCAAAAATCGCGGCTACCGTGCTCAAGCTCGGCGTCTGCTGCCAATCTTCGAAAACTTCCGACTCTTGAACGGAATGCACGTCTCCAATAAGCCGACCTATAAAGTTGCTGGAGTCGTCAAGGCTGATATCGACGACAGGTAATGTGCCTGCCTTGTACCAACTCGTACTGGCGCTGATTGCATCAATGCGCCAATTGTTCATCAGCAGAAATGTACTGACCGTTGAAGAATACTTTCCAGCCGCATCGTCCGGATACGTCCACATGAGAACCGAAAACGTGGTATTTTCATCGCCGACTCGAATACCCATCAGTGGGGCCACCAAATCGCGCGCCTGTCTCGCTCGATAAAGATAGTTAGAGGACATTAACGCCGCATACTGGCCGAAGAACTGCTCCTGCTCTTCCTCGTTATCGGAGAAGGCAAGGCGGGTCGTCGCATTCACAAGCGCCTTCTCATGCTCCACGACCTGCTCATGGGAGGCGGCCAGTGGGTCAAAGTTCAGATTCAGATGAGCGCCAACACGAATTTCGGGGCGGCTTTTGTATGCACCCCAGTTGGTATGTTTGTAACGCGTTTCAAAACCATCATGGCTGCCCAGATATTGATCGACATAACCATTCACATCGACCGTTCCCTGTGCCAGAATGGTCGTGCCGTCGACCGTCAGCATTGGGCGCTTGGAGTCAATGAGCGTGCTGTCAGACAACTGATACTGGCTATCGCGGAATTCAAGGGCAAGCCGCCTGCCGGAAATCTGTGCGAAATAGACTGTCTTTTCAGGGAAAAGATACTTCGAGACCTGGGTTGGATACGAATTGTGAGTTGCCGGCGAATCCAGCTTGGTGTTGTAGTCTTCTTCCGGAATATCAATCGCGAAATACTTGATGGATTCTTCGGACAAGGCTTCGTCGTAGATGCGGACTTCGTCGATGTAGCCGGTGAAACCATAAAAGACAAGCTGTCCATCGGTATTTGCATAGACGCTACCCTTTCGAGCAGCACCAACTGCTCCATAGTCGTGGGTCAATACCGTCAAGCCTGTCGCACGTTTTTCTACCTCTCCAGCAACGCCATCGAGAAACAGCTGCATGACGCCTTTATCAGGATCATCTGGATCGGGCTTGTAAACGGCTGCAACATGATGCCAACCATCTGCGGATGTCTGCAACGTCATCGTTGTGGTATCAGCTGATTGACCCGGTCCACCATATACCTTCATTGAGACCGTTTCTGTAGCACCCGTATCCTCTAACCAGATTGCCATCCCCTGACTCAACTTACCCGCCTCATACAACATTTTGATCCCGCTGCCACTCTCCGTCCGCTTGAACCAGAGCATCACCGTGCGTTCGGTGAAGCTTGAGTGATCCCACGCGACTGTGACGGCATCGCCATCGTAGTAATGACAACCGTTGCCGACCTTCTGATTGGTGTTGTCCAACGTGGCAAATTTAACGGTATCTTCCTTGCGGTTTACATGGTTAAGATGCCTGCCGGTATCCTTTGAAGTCTGGCTTCCATCTTCGTCATATCGCCATCGGCCCAACAACGACTGCGGCGGAAACAGCTTGAACTGCAGATCGACATAACGGCGCTGTGCTTCAGGAATCCGGCGCTCGACGTCGTAGTTGCTCGTTACCGTGTGCGTACCACTATCAACCAGGACAAGATCGGACGGGAAAGACGACGGCAGGTACATACTCGACCGTCCCACGATGCGCTCGGTAAAGCCGACATCGCTGATGCTCTTTCCGGGATGGTACTTCTTGAGATAGTCAATCATTTTATCCTGAAATAGCTCAACCGAAGTCTTCTGCGTGTGGGCATCGAATGCCGCGAGATTTTCCTCATAGTCAGGATCCTGATCGTCGCCGGGAGCCGTGGGCGACAGGTATTCTTCTCGCAGATCGAGTTCTTCGGGAATGTCGATCGACTTCTGCGCATAGTCCTCGTAGTCTTTAATGCCCCAATCCTGCGTACCATAGACTTTGAAGAAGTATTCGGAACTCAGATTATTGTCTGCATTGGTGTCGAAACCAACACCGTGGACTTCAACCTTGCTGTCACTTCTGAAGTCGAATTCCAGAACAGTGTTCTCCGTCACTGTAAAACCAACTGGCAGATCAATGCGCTGCCACCTGCTGCCGTTCAGATGAATCGTTCGACCACCATCCTTAACTTCGACGGTGCCGGATGGGTTCTGGCTAGCGCCCTCGTGGTTGGTTGGCGGCGTTACTGAAAAATCGATCGTAACATCATCAACGTCCGACTCGTACACACGAATGTTCGCGTACTCACTGTGGCCGTCCTCGCCAACCGCATCGTCGTCGAGGACGAACGTCAGGTGGGTCATGGTTTCGCCGATTCCTGCATATGCGGCAGACCCCACCTCGATACGGTAATGCTTCCAGCCATCCCCATTGTCGCCGGTCGGTGCATAGTTCAGATACTGCTTGTTCTCGCTACCATTTCGGCGTGTGCCGTAAAGTTCAAATAGATATCCCCAAGTCAGCGCATCGTCTTTTTCGAAACCGATGCCGTGCGATTCTCCTTCATTGGTACTCTTAAAGTCGAATTCGATCACCGTGTTGGCAGTGACTTTGTAGTCAAAGGCGATCTTCTTAAAGGCATTTCCTTCCAAGCGCAACGATTTGCCATCGTTCTCCACAAAGGCCTCGCCACCGGTGTCGTACACCGTGTAAGGCTGGACACCAGTAGCAGGCAAGGTGACGTTACGTCCACCGGAGATTCTTACATCACGAACCTGCGTATCAGCCACGCCGGGTGAATTTGCATCGTCATCCGCGCCGAAGACCAGGTAATGCATGTCACCGGTAAAGAAAGTCCCAGCCGGAATTTCGTAATGCTTCCACTGCGTTTCATCGGAAACAGGAAACAGATCGATCCCCTGCTCAAACTTGATCGACTTGAACCATGGCACCAGCGGAAACCAATCGCCGACCTCAATATCGCGTTGGCTGGCCGCACCTCTGTAGATTGCCGCGTCCACCCACGCGTTGACGCAGACGAATCGGCCCTTAGCCCAACTGGAATCCGTCAATTGCCTTTCCTGATAATCCGGTCCCCAAACATACGACGATGGAATGCCGGACATGCGCAACAACGTGATCAACAACGTGCACTGGTCCCATTCGTTGCCGCGTTTTGTTCGAAAGACGGTTTGAGCGGTCTTGCGCGATAAGGTGTAGTCTTCAAATGTGATGTTCTGATAGACCCAGTGATAAATCTTCGCGGGGTTGTACTCCAGTTCCGCGGCAAGCGCGGCCAGTTCCTTCGTGAACGTCACTTCAAGCGTTGGGGAAAGGAACGCCAAATCGGGGCTACCTGCCGGCAACGTTGGATATCCATTGACATCGACTTCGATCAGCGGCTCCGGCACACTTTGCGCATCGGCGTCATCGGAACCTGCCAGGAACTCCTGAAGATCGGTGAAGCCGTCGCTGTCCGTATCGTCGCCGGGGTTATCTAGCAGGGCCTGGAAACTCGCGTAGCTGACACCGTTAAACGGAAATGTCCCGCTGTAACTCGGCGCCTGCCGATCGGTGCTGCTGAGGACCGGCCCCTCCGCAGCGGTAGCGGGCAGAATACCTGCACAAACAGTGGTCAGAGCCAGAAAATAAGCAAAGTAACGTGCCATCTTTCAATACCTTTAAGTCGAAGGTCCCCGATCTGAATAAGCGCTAACGAGTCAAGCCAAAGTTGCTGACGGATTACTCATGTTTGATCAACGCGGCCGCACAGATTGCAGTCAGGTACGCATTCTGCGACCAACTGCCGTCTTCCTGCTGCTCTCGCAACAGGTAGCCGATTGCGTTATCAATTCGTGTTTGATCCGTCATGCCAAGCCACAGCAGCGCCGCGGCCGTATCCAGTAAGCGATCGTTAAACGCTCCATCTTGCGCGGTGTTCACCTGCGCGTTGTATATCCATGTTTCGGTAATCGATGTTGACCCGAAATGCTTGACGAGCAGACTGGCATAGATTTCGCTGTTGCCACCCGGTACCCAGCCATAGCGGGTGTCCGTTGCATGAGATGCTTTCAGGTCACTCGTTAATTTCGTTCTGGCGGACGACACGTCGACGCCGGTCCACACGGAGGCAACGTTGTCGACCACGCCGATTCCTAATGCAGTGCTGATCGGGTCCGGCTGGTAGCGATTCTGCAATCCCCAACCTTGAACGGTCACCGCTTCCAACTCTGCTTTCGCAACCAGGATGGCAATCGCAGCAGACGCGTCATGGCCGAACCGATCCAACGCAAGGATGCCGCGCGCGAGTGAGTCGTTGTTATCCGGCACTTGGGCGCGTAGCGCGAAGATCGCTTCCTGAATGCCCCGTGCATACAAACGGGCCGCATGGTGACTCTGCAGCAGGCTGGCGCCGTCCGCATCCGCCAGCATCTCCAGCACCGCGGCGGTTACCGCATGTGAATCGACGCCATCTGCCGACCACACGCCCGTCGCCTGCTGATTGGCCAATGTCCACTGTAGCGATCGCGCGATGGCTTCAGCGCTGTTAGCCGCAGCCACCGGCGTTGTATGGACCTGATCAACCAACACCAGTTCAGAGATGGTGCTTTCACCAACGTTAGTGACATAAGCGGAAACCGCGTACGCCACTTCATTGCCGCGAGTAACGTCCAGTGTCACCGAAGTACCGGTCGTTGACTGCACGCGCAACGGCGTCGGCGCCGGGTATCCACCCTGCCGACTCTGGGATAGCAATGATTGATCAAACTTATTAATGGCCTGATAAACGTGATATCCGTCCACGCCGGCGACGGCAGTCCAGCTGACCTGAACTTGTGTCGTTCCTGTCAGGAAATTCACAGTTGGATTGGCTGCCAGGGGATCGACCGTGCTATTCAACTGATAGTGCCACACCTGTGTCGTGCCTACGTTACCCGCACTATCAACCGCGAAAGCTTGAATGACCTTGTTTGCGTCAACCGAAATGGCGCTCGTGACAAAATCAGGCGTCGAGGTGTTGTCCACCGCGACCGCCGTGGTGTTGCCGCCGCCAACGGATGGTGGGTAGCCATCGGTCGAGTAATAGATCGTGCCGGCTTCCGTTGACTGGAGGTAGAGATTGAAAGCATTCGGATAAATGCCGCTGTCAATCGCAGCTTCGTTTGCATCAATCGCCCCCACGACCGGACTGATCGCATCCACTGTAAAATCAAACTCGTACTCGGTCAGATGACTGTCTGCGTCCTGCAGAATGAGTTTGTAGGTGTAAGCCCCGCTGGTGAGTCCACCAATGTTGATTGCAAACGACGAATCCGTCTGAGTAATCAGTTGACTACCCAATATGTCTTCGCCAACCCCGTCCGGCATGACACGGCGTAATTCGACCAACGAAATAGGCGTGCCGTCCTCATCGCTGTAGAGCGCAACGATGCTGACAGAGCCGTTGGCTGCGGCAATGGTGCTGCCGTCCGCCGGGTAAACCGCATTCACCGTCGGCGCGTGATCATTACCACTTCCCGCCCCTACCAGAACCGGCGTGCCGATGGACGAAGCGCTGGTCACAAGAATATCGACCACGCCAGAACGAAAGACGTTGCCGTTGGCGTCGATCATGTGAGCTGACAGGTGATGTGGGCCCAGTTCCAAACCGCTCCAAACGTAATTCAGCGATCCGCCGCCACCCAAAGTGGGGTTATCTATTTCGGTAACAATGGAGGTGCCGTCGTAGATCACCACTTTGTCAAGCGGTTCCACCGCATCGGTGACCGTCATGGCAATGGTGATATTTTGACTGGTCGGATCGAATGTTTCGAAGACCTGGTCCTGCGTCGGTGAAGTGATGGCTATCGACGAGCCAAGGTTGTACTTACCGGTCAGATACTTCTCGACTGCTTCGCGATCGGTGTTGGCCAGACCATCGTGATAAACCAATAACTCCGCTACGTCACATTCGATAAAATGAAAATGATTTGTACCGACTCCTAAGCGATAGTAAGTATGTTTGGTTCCGAGTGTACCGGTGCTTGTAACTGTGGAACCTATTTGATTGCCGTTCTCGAATAGCGAGATGGTGCTGTCATCAACCTTCACCGTCACCAATACAAACTGATCAGTCGGCACTTCAAACAAGTCGTATCTATTGCTTGCATCACAATTCAGCCGCAGTCGCTTGGGCGTACTGTTGTCGACATCAATCCGAACCATATCGACGGCTGAATTACTTGAAGTAAAGACAGTATCACCCTCCGCCAAGACGCTATCGCCAACCCTGAACACCACAAAAACGGTACTGTCGCCTGTATAGTCCAGCGTGGCGTTTTCGTCGTAATCCATGTAGTCATCGGAGCCATCGAACCGGATCACCGGGTTACCGTTTACATGATCTTGAATCAACACAGGGCGGCTGGCGACAGTGTCTTGCTTAAATTCACGAATGTGATCGGCCTGATCCAACCATCGCGATACAGCCCCACTTTCTAGAGTGACACCACGATCCGCACGCAGCCAAATAGCCAAGTCCTGATGCGGAATCGCCCTGCTGTTAACGGTCACCGAAATACGGACATCACCAAGCACGTTGCCGGCCGCGTCACGCGCAACCGCCTTCAGAATTTTGTCACCTTCCGTCTTCGGCGTCCATCTCGTGGTAAACGGTGCTTCTCTGGCGGTATCGACCCACTGCCCGTCAACAAAGGCGGATACTTCAGCCACATCGCCTACACAGTTCGTTACATCAACCAGAATCGATTTTTCCTGATCCTGCTCAAGAATTTGACCGGAAGTTAATTCCGTAAACATGATCGGCATGTATCGGGCTTTGAGGTATGCCTCAACGCTCTGGCGGTCGGCCGGACTTAAAGCCTCTGTGAACACCATGACTTCCGCGATGTCACAGGCCATTGGGAAGTTGTTGGTATAGGTTATACCCAACCCATAATATCGATGAGAAGTTGCCTGGCCAGACGGTAAGGTAAGAGGCTGACCGATTAAACTGCCATTCAAATATCGCGAAAGGGAACCACTGTCTAAGACAGTTCCAACGATGACGAAATCTTCCGTTGATATCGGAAATAGTTCGTGACGATCATTGTCATTATGAGAATCGGTACGAAGTACTAAATTTCGAGGCTTATTACTATCCGCCTCTATCTGCCACGAATCCGGAACATCCGGGTAACTACTGGTTCCGAAGACAGCACTAAAGGGCGTAGGCTGCTCATCATTGACGCGAAATACAACGAATATGGTATTATCGTTATAAGTCTGATCGGGACTGACGTCGTATCGCAGGTAATCACTAACGCCGTCAAATCGTGCGACTGCCTTACCTTGAACGACATCGCCGACCCGATCCGGGTAGACCCCGAATGTCACCGTTAGTCCATTTCCCGAAATATCATCCCAACTGGTAATCTGACCCGTTTGCTCATCAAACTCCGCCAAATCAGCAATCAGCCAGAACGCCATATTTGACGTATACGGCATGGACGCAAAGGCATGAACCGTTGTGGCTGCCGACCGTGTGGTGCGACCTTGTGTGTCGGCCGCCTCAACTACAATTTCGTGATAGCCATCACGGTCAGGAAGCCAGTTGAACTTGTACGTGTCCGGGGCGCCTTGCTGTTCCGCCTGCCCGATCTTCACGCCGTTAACCAGAACATTCACAACATCGATTGAATCAGCCCAGCTTGACGCATCGATACTGATTTCCGTTGCGCTGCTGCGCGAAATCATCGCGTTGTTCGTCGGTGACGTGATCGCCACCGTGGGATTGCGGTCAAGCGATTCCAACGGGAAGACATAGGCTGAACCGGAGTCCGAATCCGGAGCATGATCCTTATACGCTCCCGCAGTGACATACTGCGCAGAGATGGCCACGGCGTGACCCATATTAGCACCGCCCACCGGTGTTGTCGGATTCAGCACATCAATTTCGTACTGAATTCCCACTTGATCGAAGTCGTCAAGGTTGTACAGACACGCCAGACCGGCACCTGTCACACTTGAGGGATTAGCGTTATAGGCGCCCAGCACCGCGTAATCATCACTTAGTGCCACCGAGTAGCCAAGATAATGATTCGTATCTGCACCCGTTCGTTCAAGCGTCTTAGGCGTTCCCCACGCATTCCAAGCACCGCTTCGCCGATAAAGAAAGGCACTACCTGAATCTGCAGCCGCGCCGTGATACTTGTGCGCGCCGACCAGAAGATAGTCACCACGGATGTCAACAGCGGTGCCGAATTCATCGCCACCATTTGCTCCGTTGAGCGTATGTTGATCCCAACTGGTGCCGTTCCATCTGAAGTGATGAATAGAACCTGCTGAAGTTGAAGGCGTATCGTCCAACGGCGAACCAACAATTACATCATCACCGCTACAGGCCACGGTCCATCCAAAGTAATCACCCCCGTCAGCGTTGGCATCCAGCAACTTAACGGTTTGCTCCCATTGCTGGGATGTAACATTGAAATCATAAACGTAAGCAGCGCCGGCATTGGTGAGCGTAGGCCGATCTTCCAGATACGCCCCAACAACAATCCTATTACCAGAAACATCTACCGAATAGCCGAAGAAGTCACCGGCTTGCTGATCATCGGCGGTCAGCTTCGCCCACTCAGTCCATTGTCCGTTCTCTTGTCGAAATACATAAGCAGCGCCACATTGTCCGCCATTTCCATCCGCCCTGTGCGCACCAACAACTAACCATTGACCATCTACCGCCAGTGAGTATCCGAAATAGTCATCTGCTCGAATGTCCGATGAGATCAGTTGCCCGACTTCCTGCCAACCATCACCCAGCGGCTCATATATATAGACCTTGCCGGCATCTGCCCCACCATCGTCTTCCCGATGCGCACCAACAAACAATTGCGTGTCCGATACCGCCACACCCTGTCCGAAGTAATCGCTACCTGCTCCGTCACTGGCGATGACGCGAACCCCGGATGCACTCGGATAATCGCCAACATAAATCGATACAGGCGTACTGGTCGTCTCCCCGTCATTCGCATCCGTCGCAACGGCGATCAGATCGTAACGACCGTCCGGTGGACTGCTCCATGTCACGCTATACGGCGTAACCGTATCGCTTCCGATCGATGTCAATGTTGTCTCGCCGTGCGTTTGGCGAAATACTTCAACACTGGAAATGCCATCAGCATCTGCTGCATCGACATCAATAACGATCGACGCAACACTCGTTGCAAATCCTTGACTGGTATCAGGCGACGTGATCGCCACCGTCGGCAGATCGTTGATATCCACAACAACAGTCGATGGGTCCGACGTACGGCCAAGCGTGTCAATTGCCACCGCCTTGAGCGTCTGACTACCATCGCTCTGCGGCGTCCAGGTTATTGCATAGGCAGCCAATACGTCTTCATCGATCAACACATCGTCCACCAGGAACTGCACCTTCGCGATGGGCGCAAGTGTCGAAACAGTCGCGGACAACTGGATGCCTTCACCCTGCTGCAGATTGATTGTTCCGGACGCCGACGGATCGGCCAGAACCACAACAGGCTTACTCTCAACCACCCAACTCGTATTGTTGCCAAGCCCGGTACTGAGCCCTGCGGTGATTGAACCAGTGCCGACGTAGTCGCTGTCGCGCACTTCCAGATATTTGGCGGAATACGTTCCCTGGATATCCAAGTTCCACTGCTGTCCCTCCGTATCGCTGAGCAGAAGTAACGGCTCCCCGGCATCTCCTTCCAACGTGGCATCGTTCAGAACCGTGACTGTGTCACCAGCCGCAAAAATCACCGTAGCGCTGATCGACTCTGTTTTGGTGAGATCCCAGAAACTGATGTCACCAGCAACACGCTGATAGGAGCCGGTCAGGTCCACTTCACCGCTGTTGTGCGTAAAGGTGCCGCCGGAAAAAGTGAAATCACCACCAACGCTCATGGTGGCGGATGTGCTTGTCCACTGCCCGCCGAACAACGCAAAGTCGCCACTGATCGTGATGGCTTCATCATCTCCTGTAAAGGTGCCGGATGTCTGCTTGACGCCGGCAGAACCGACTGTGATCGTTTCGGTACCGCCCTGCGTCAGCGTGCCGGTGTATCCGGTTATCCAGATGCCGCGCACGTTGACATTCGTATCAATGCTGCAGTTAGCGGATGAACTTGAATTGAATACCGCCACTTCACCCGGCCCCGGAACTGTCTGCGGCGACCAGTTGGTTGCGGTGTTCCACGACGAGCTGGTTCCGCCAACCCAGATAACGTGGGTGTCCTGTTCGAACAGCTTGACATTCCGGAAGTAGCTGTTGCCATCCGGACTGACGATGTCGTGGTCCACACCAAACACGAAGTAATCCATCGGCCCTGCTCCGGGAGCGCCGCTGGTGAAGTAATCGCCAACGTTGATGCGATACGAGCGCCAATCGCCGGAGGGGTCGTTCTTCAGAGCCGCGCCACCGGCATTGACAGCATGGATTACCTTCATCGTCGAAGAATTGAGAATTTCAATTGCTTTGATAGCCGGGTGATTCACCTCGTGATACAAGTCAATGTTGAGGGTGCCGTCCGATGTGACCGTAAAGCTCTCGACAATTCCCTTGTCCCCCCCTACCTCGTTGTAAACGTCATAATCATTCAGCTTCAGCACCCCCTCAATCTTGACATCGAAGGTGCGCTGGCCGGCGGCAGTAATGCCGTTATAAATCTCCGCGAAGTAGAGCCGAACGAGATAGTCGCCCGGATGCACCGGAAATGCCCATTGCAAGGGGGCCTCTGTTGCAGGTGGAACCGGCGCTTCAGCCCATCGTTCAATCTGGAAAATATCCTGCGGCGTGCCACCGGGAACTGAAGCATGCGTCAAGTCAATCGTTCGCGCAATCGAATAGGTACGGTTACCGGTCTGCGTCGCGTTAACGTATTCCGAAGGCGATGTCGATTCGTCGCTCAGCCAGTGCGTTTCGTATCGATCGTCAAACTTGGGGTTACCCCATACCTCGGTACCAAATACGCTGAAGAACCACTCCGGACTCAGGGTCGGCGTTGCCTCGTCCTGGTCCAGCCCCAGACCGTGTACCTCCCCTTCTGATGTGCTCTTAAAATCAAACTCAAGAACCGTATTGGCGGTGACGTGGTAGGGGTCGCCGGGAATCTGGATTTTTTTCCAAGTGTTTCCCGAGAGCTTAAGCGTCGTATCATTGTCTTCCAACGTATGGTCGTTGCTAACGTTGTCAGACGAATTGAACCCTGCAATAGTTGCTGAGCCAAAATCCACTTCGACCAGCGGTGACGAAGTCGCTTCGCCCGGCACGTCCTGCCCTTCTTCGTATAGTTTGACGTTCCTGAACCTACTGTTTGAAATTCGCGGATCAGCATCATGATCATTCAGAAAGATCAAGTAGATCATGTCTCCTACACCTAAATCACTACTTTTGAAGTAATCGCCAACACGAATCCGGTAGTGACGCCACTGACCACTGGCCGTGTCTGTAAATCCGCTGCCGCCCGCATTCACGGCATACTTCACTTCTCCCGTGGCCTTCTCAATAATCTCGATGCCTTTGATACTTGGATTATTCACAGACGCATCAAGATCGATGTCCAGATTTGCATCCGATGTCACATCGAATGTCTTCTCAATCGCTTTGAATCGGGCGCCCGCATCTGCGTACTGGTCATAATCATTCAGCTCTGTCACGCCCTCGATCCGCACATCCATGACACGTAAATTGACATCTGAGTGGTACAGCTCGGCGAAATACAAACGGACTTCATACTCACCCGGTGTTACCGCAAAATCCCACTCCATCACGACCTGGTTGGCCGCCCAGCGTTCCTTCTGGAACAATGATTGCGACAGACCACTTCGCACGTTACTCATATCGATTGTGTCAGAGACGCTGTAGATCTTCTCGCCGGTTGCCACAGCGTTCACATGTGATGACGGTGATGCGCCCGTGTCCTGCGCCCAAACCACCAGGTAGGGGTTGCTATAGTTCGGAGCTGTCCAATCCTGCGTTCCAAATGCCTGGAAGAACCAGTTATTATTTTTTTCAGTATCCTTATCAAATCCGATTCCTTGGACTTCACCTTCCTTGGTGCTGCTGAAATCAAATTCGAGAATGGTATTGGCAGTGACCGTGTAAGGCCCGCCGGCAATGTCAATTCGCTTCCATGTGTTGTTGTAGATATATAACGTTGCGCCATTGTCCTCAATAACGAATTGGCCATCCTGATCTTCTTGCGGATTATACTTCTCAATAACAGTGGGCGAATTAAAATTGATCGGCGTGGGTTCAGCCGCATAAGTGATATTCACCGCTAACAAGCCACACACAACAAAACAGGCGAGCAAAGTAAAACAACGGCGCCTCAGAGCTGACACTGCTTGTTTCCAGCTATAACTTGACGGGATCATCAGATACCCCCTGCAGAATAGGTTGACAGAATCACTAAAGCCGCGACGAGTCGAGGCTTGCCATATCGTTTAATCTGAAATTTGGATGTTGAGGGCTCTTGTATGTTGTGCCGGCACGACCACAACACAGAAATGGCCCTCGAAATAGAGAAAACTGATCCAACATACTGACAGAGCGATACAAACATACTTACCGCGCCTGCGTCACAATGACACACAAATACTTCAACCACCCCGACACAAACACTTGCGTTTGCGGGCGAAAATTCTCAATCGGGCAAACTAGGAATGACCGGAATTCTGTTAAGTAGCTTTAAAAATCCCCGCGTAAACTTCACTTGCCCCTGATCTTGATAAAAATATATATCTATCTGATTATTAAATCAACAGCATTTCAAGCTAATCCACCAATTTTACAAGTTTTTCTCACCCTGCCTGAATATACCCCCAAGACAATCATGCCGCATTCGCCATCAGCAGCAAAGACTGATTTCAATTTCTTAACAACAAAAACAACAACCCATCTTGATTCAATTACAGATATTTTCTCTGCATTGAAATTATAAAATTATATATAAATAAAATTTTTGATATCCCCGATCAGCGACCCGGATTTGTTAGAAATCACAAAATTGGATTTCACAACAAATAGTATAGTTAGACATCTTATAACAAGGCTGCCCGTTGATCAATGGGCAACAAATGAATTTGGCATAAATTCAGAAAACAGGCAAGCTACCCTGAGCAAGCATTAGTTATTACTTGCACGAAGTAACCCATCTGTCACCGTGCGTGTTCTGTCGCTAAGCCAACTATCGCCAAGTCGAACTGGTGCTCATCCAATCGATTTGAGGATCGTTCGGCTCATCGCCGCGCCGTTGCATCGCAGACTGCGAAAGCGAGCGCAATCAAACCAACCATCGCTTGATGCGCTCTCGACCTAATCAACCAGCACACTAACAGCAGCGCACACCAACAGGCACGGCATTCTTACAAGGTTCGATCCAATAAGCGATGCTGAATCGCTTCGGCAATGTGCCGCATCTGAATGTCGCCAACTCCCCCGATATCCGAAAGGACATGGCGTTCAAACAATAATTACTTCTTAACCGCTTCACGCTTGGCGTCGATCTGAAAACAATCGTGCTGATTTAAACACATAACGGCAGTGGCGTAGTTGATCGCCTGCCGTTCAGTCAATAGGTCATCATCAATTTCAGCCTGCAGTGCCCTGTTGAGGCCGGCTCGAGCCTGCATGGCATAACCAACAGCACCCATGGGTCGACGGGTGTCACCGCCAAAGACAAATAGTTTATTGGCCGGCACCGCGTGAATGTAATGCCGGAGAAATTCGGCAGCTGCGTATGGGTTGATCGACCAGGCCCAACACATATCGATGTAAACACTGGGGTAATGCTTCGCGATGGCGGTGAGTTCATCGTGATACGGGTATGCAATGTGCATCAGGACCCACCGCGTATCTGAATACTTCTTAAGCAGGCCGCACATATGACCGGCACGCACGGAATCAAGCGAAGACATCCGATTGTTACCGGCGATATAGCCCGTGTGGACTTTGAAAGGTAAGTCATACGCTGCACACATCTCAGCACCGCGTGCCCAGCACCAATCGCCAAGACATAAACGGGTCGCTTCATCAACGTGCTTTGGGTCTTTGAGATAGACCGAAAGGGCTCTTTCCGCGTCAGCGTCAGTGCGTTCCTGCCACGCGAGCGTCCGGTGGTAAGCGTGTTGCGACTTGACGGCGACCGCAACTGGGCCGTATTTCTCAAATAGCCGGTCCATGGCTGCGCCCAACGCCTTCAGATCAATCACTTCGATACCGGTTTCCTCAGCCAACAGCTGCAACTCGGGGGTTCCATTGCAAAAGCTCCACCATGACAGGTCATAGAAAAAGAAATCCCGCCCGGACTCGTCCGGCAAACAGGGCCAACAGCCATCGTCGGTCTGAACGTGGTCGAGTCTGGCCACGTCACGCAACAGGTGCAACCGCTGGCCGGGTTGAATCAACTCAGCATGTTTCGTAGCTGCACCGGCCACGCTGTCCGGCGTCAGTTCATCAACCTGGTAAACATTCTTCGCCGTTAGCCGAACAGCTTCGCAGTAACCAGTGTGTTGTGCTGCCTGCCAATACTTGTACGCGATATCGAAACGTCCGTGGACGTCATCGTTGGAGCAGTCCATCATGGCTGCCAGTCCATCTTCCGGCAGGCCGGCGGACCGTAGATCAGCCTGCGCATAATTGTCGAACAGACATTGAAGAATGTCCGGCTTCTCCTTCAGATAAAGTGCCTCCTTCCACATGTGCTCATGTGTATCGCATAACAACGTCGATTCGATGTGCCACGACAGATCAGTCATTCCGAATCTCCTGCGTGAACCGTCGGGCGCGCCGCCTGGTCATTGGAACTGAACCTGGCTAATGCATCACGGTCCAGTTCGATCCCCAACCCTGGTTTCTGCGGCAGGGGTATCCTGCCGTCGACCATGGGCAGGTCCTGTACAACCAGTTCCCTGCGCAGCGCAGAGTCACAGAGGTTGGCAGGCAGAAACTCAACGAATGGGCAATTGGGAGTCGTTGCTGCCATATGAACTGAAGCGGCGATGCCGATAGCAGTCTTCCAACAGTGTGGCACAATCAAGCGCTCACGATCGACGGCCATGTGGCAGACCTTCATGGCTTCGGTCAGCCCACCGACACGTCCGACGTCCGGCTGCGCCACGTCGACCTTGCCTCGATCCATCAGATCAGCAAACTCAAACCGTGTGTTCTGCCATTCGCCGACAGCGATTCGGATATCCAGATGGTCGTGAAGGTACGCGTAGCCATCAAGGTCGTCGATCCACAGCGGCGTCTCAACGAAGAATAGATCCAGCGGCTCAAGTCGCTTCAAGGCGCGCAGCGCGCGATGTACATCGGACCATGCATATTGAACATCAACCATCAGCGTGAAATCAGCGCCGGCCGCGTCGCGACAAGCCGCAACGATTTCATACACCGTGTCATCGTCGCCGCTCAGTTGCTCATGGGCGTAAGGTCCGAAGGGCGTCACTTCAAGCTTAGCCGCGGTGAATCCGATTTCTTTTGCCTTCACAACCCAATTCTGGAGTGAACGGGTATATGACGCCGTATCGTTACCCTCAGGTTGCAGCGATGCGTACGGCGTGATGGCTCCTTGCGCCGGATCACCAAGTAACTGCCAGCACGGCTTGCCCGCAGCCTTGCCCTTGATGTCCCACAGCGCCATGTCGATTGCGCCGATCGCGCATACACCCGCCCCACGGCGCCCGGACATGCAGCTTCCGATATACATGCGCTGCCAGAGGGTGTCTGTATCCAGCGGGTCGGCACCAATGAGCATTTCTCTTAAGCCCAAACCCATCGTGTGCGTGCCGATCGTTTCGATGAACGCGCGAGCCACCCACGGGTTGGTATCGGTCTCGCCGATACCAACCAGTCCTTCGTCCGTGTGGATTTCGACCACAAGGTCGTCCAGCGCAGAGCTGGTTGAGTTCGGGTTCGCGCCGGGGTCGATCAGAACGTGGCAGATAACATCGGTAATCTTCATGGGATTCCTATCCAAGTTGGGGACGGTGTAGCATGCGCGGCCGTACGTCGCACTCGATTTCTGTCAGGTGATGGCCACCCAAGTTGGCAACGATCAGTTTGTTGTGCGCGACAGCAACGTTGGTCGGCCGGCGCAATAACTGACCCGTATGGTCTTGGGCCAGAATTTCAACGCTGCCGCCCGGGTGGCCCATGTAGAGCATGTCCGGCCGATAGCATGCGATGACGATGCGACTATCGTGCGTAAACGCGATCCCGTCGGGCACGGTGTTTTCAGGCAACTGATGGGTCACCTCGATTGGACCGTTCGGTTCATGCAGTGCAACGCGCACGATTCGCGCTGCTGTGCTCTCAACGACATAGAGCCATTGATCCGTCGGGTCGATCGCCATGCCGTTGGCGAAATGGAGCGGACCTGCATGAAACAGCTCGGTCGTATCGTCCGGGCGAATGACGAAAATGCGGCTGGAACCCGCTTGACTCCAGAAATCGCCTGAGTCTGAGACGTAAAGGTTGCCTGCCGCATCGAACGCCGGCCAGTTCGGGCAGGTGAACGGCATATCATTCGTGCCTCGCGAGCGCTCTGCAATTTTGCCGTCAGGTGCAATGCGCAGCACCGCCCGGCGCCTCAGGTCGCAGGCGTGAATGTTTGCATTCGCATCAAGTGCCAGGCCGAGTACAAAGCCGCCGGTATTGGCCATTTCGTGAACGCTTCTATCTGCATTGAAGCGATATAACTGTCCTGCTTCACCACCCGCGTAGACAGCACCGTCCGTACCGATCGCAACGCCCTCGGGGTGATCGAGCCACTGCCCAAGCGTGCTTACCGTCTGCGGATTTACCTGGATGGGCTGGTGCTGCTTCATCAGAAGGTGATATCCAGCCCCCCATCGACGACCAGCGTGTGGCCGGTGATGTAAGTGCACTCGTCGCCGCACAAAAATGCGACTGCCTTGGCGATCTCGCATGGTTTACCCACACGGGCAAGTGGGATCTTGCGCTGTTCGATATACCAGGCATCAAATTCCGGGGTCTTTTTCACATCGACACCGTCAACGATGCTCATGGGTGTATCGATCGCGCCCGGCGCCACTGCATTAACAAGGATGCCATACCTGGCTAAATCCACGGCAAGGCTGCGCGTCCAGGCGTGGACACCGCCCTTGGCTGCCGCGTAAGCACCAGCATCAGCCCCCGCGGCCAGCGCCTGCACCGAGCCGACGTTTACGATCCGGCCGAACTGCTGCTCAATCATGTGAGGCGTCACCAGCTTGGCCAATACGTACATCGCTTCAAGATTCACGGCCTGCGTATGGCGCCACTGTTCAAGCGTGCTTTGACAGTGATGCGCGGTGTACTGAAACCCGGCGTTGTTGATCAGAATATCGATACGCTGATAGTGCTCGATCGTTTCAGCAATGCAGCGCTGAAGCGCCTGGTGGTCAGTCAGGTCGCATATAAAAGGTCGAACCGCCTGAGGCATGGCAGCCTGCCTATCAATCCCAACAACCGTCACGCCCCGCTGAACCAGAAGCTCCGCGGTCGCCCACCCGATGCCCGAAGCGGCGCCGGTAATAATCGCGACAAGATGTTGCTGAGGAACAGACTGGCTCATAATGCTCTTATCACATTGACTCAATGATGATCCGTGCGCGGTCGCGCTTGCCAATCCCGAAACTCGCACACCAACTGGCTCATGCGCTGCACGCATGTCTCAAACCACAACTCGCCGTTGTCGGCAGTGGCGACCGTGGGGTCGCCCACCACCCCATCGCGGCTGATCTGGCTGTGCCACGGCGCGAAATTGACCGGCCCCATCCCGCAAAGGTCGTGGTAGATGAATTGCGACGGCGGAAAACTCAAATCGGCTTCGGCCAGGTCCATCCTGACTGCCTCACCGTTTAAGTGCAGATAGACTGCTGTTTCCAGTTCACCAGCATGCGCCATGCCGCCCGGATACTTAGACTGGCGCGTCTCGCGGAGCGTATCGAGAATCAGACTCGGCCATATGAATGAGGCACAGAGCGCGTCCTCTGACTGGTTATTGATCTTGCGAGCCGCAAGGTCCAGCACGGGCACATTGGAGCCATGCCCGTTTGCGATGAGAATTCGCCTGAACCCGTGGCGGACCACACTAAGCCCGATGTCCGCGACCATGTTGACCAGGTGATCGGCTGCGATGTCGATCGTGCCTGGGTAGTCCATGTGGTGCGTCTCGAACCCGTACGGCAAGTGAGGCAGCAGCAGCATCTGATCAGGGATGCGTTCACCAACGGCTTCACAGATACTTCGAATCAAAAAATTATCGACATCCATCGGCAGATGCCGGCCATGGTCTTCCACGGAAGCAATACTCAGCACAACCACTGGCTGATCCTCGACGCGGTCACGAAGTTCCGGCCAGGTCAGGTGCTCCCACATCCATGATTGACGTTTACCATACAACTTGCTTCATCCTTTAATCTGGGCAGTTCGTCGAGCGCACAGGTGCCGTGATCTGATTCATCAGTCGACGCAAATACTGAGCCGCACGGCGGAGAACCACATCGGCAACGCCTGTCAGCTGGCGCGCTTCGATAACCCAATATCCTTCGTAGCCGGCCTCATAAAGCGCAAGAAGAACCGAAGCATCATCCTCGACGCCTGCGCGCGGCTCGCATCGTTGACCGTCCGCCAGGTGGACGTGACGAATCCACCGCGCCGCATGACGGATCGTTTCGGGAATGTCTTCTGAACCAAGCCGCATGTGGTGCAGGTCGATGGTGATGCCGAGCCCCGGGTGATCGATCTGCTCGCAAAGACTCGCCGCGTGTTCGACGGTGTATATATAGTCCGTCTCACTTCGATTGACCGGCTCAAGAAACAGACACACGCCGCGATCGGCCGCAGCGGCGGCAAGCTCCGGCAACTGAACCAGCAATAGTTCGTCGCGTGCGGCCTGAACATCAGGTGTCGACCCAGCGTCGTGTAGTAACGTGTTACAGTCCTGTTTCAAAGCAGGCGGCATCACCAGCCCCACAGCATTCAGTTGAGCACACAGGTCGAACAACATCATGATGTCCTGCCGACACTGTTGGCGCACCGCCCTGTCGATACTCAGCAGTGAACCGCGAAATCCAAGGGAAATACTGGAAACAGGAAGCGGCAACCGATCCTTTACCGAAAGCAATTCATCGCGGTATTGCGCCAGTGTGCGCCCCGGCAGCTCAACCGCATCAAAGCCGCAACGAGCGGCCAGTTCAAACCGGTCGGTCAGGTTACGGCCCGGCAACAGTTCCAACCTGACCGCCAACGGCCATCGACTTTCAGCTAGCTCTGTCATGGCGTTCTCACAGTCGACACGGCTTCGTTGATCTGAGCCTCCCCGGCTGACCACAATTCGTCGAACGCACGCTTTGCCCGCCGATAGCAGTTGATCGTGGGTTCGGCCAGCAATGCGCGCAACAACGCATCCCGATCAGACTTGATCGATGCCTCTGTCACCAGTCGCTGATGGTGAGCCAGGTGGCAGCAAAGTCCTTTTAGTTCATTCGGCACGGGGTCCAGCGCCAACGGTTCGAGACGATCTTTCCACACGCGTGAATGGGCTTCGACCAGCGTGTCGTCAGGTAGTCCCAGGATGTGGCCACGATTGGGGATGTTGATGCCCAGCTCCAACCCCGCGTCCTGAATAACTGACGACATGAACTGCGCGCCAAGGTCGCCCATTGCGCCAGCGGCGCAATTACGAAACGGCGGCTGTTGCCAGAAATCTTCGATGACCGATTGTTGCGCCAGCGCTCTTGCCTGATCAGCCGCGCGCTCCTGTTCGACAGAACGTAAACCGTCAGGCGATGCATTCACGTAGCGCTCAGCCGTTTCGCGTGCCAGTTCTTCGTGATAAAAGAAATGATGTTGATGGCCATTGTTCATGAACATCGCGTCGTAAAGATCAACAAGCGGTGCAAGTCGCTCCCAGCCGGCTCGCTCGGCGCCTGGTCGATCAGCAAGATCGTCAAAGGAACGGCGCACCATGCGCATGATCGGCTCACCCTGAAATGTGGCCGTATTGCTCACCCACGACAGGTGGTTCAACCCGCCGCCGCGATACGTCAGCCCATCGCAAGGGACGCCGATATCAAATAAATGGTCCATGTCGTAGGCGAAGTTGTAGACACCGGCGCAAAGCCCCACGCAACGAATGCGACTGTGACGAGCAACTGCATCGGCAAGCAGTGTGATCGGATTGGTGAAGATCAACAGCCAGGCATCCGGGCATCGCCATTGCATTTGTGCCGCGATGTCAAGCACAACCGGAATCGTTCGGGCAGCAAGCATGACCGCGCTTGGACCGAAGTCGTCATGCCCATTAAAGCCGTGCGACGCGGCAATACGCTTGTCGCGTTCCAAACTGTGCACGCCGCCAACGCGGATGCAGCAGTAAACGAAGTCGGCTCCTTCCAGCGCCTCACCCAGATCATCCGTTGCCCGCGCGATCGGCATGTTGTCAGCCGCGGCCGGTAACTTTGTAGACAACATCGCCACGGTCTGGGCTCGAGCCAGATCAGTGTCCATGAAGAACAGGTCCGGCTTTGAAAAGACCTTGCGGGACTTAAGAATCTCGTCCACCACACCCAGCAGACGTAAAGCGCCGCCGCCAAGAAAAGTGATTTTTGCCATGGTTGCATCTCTCTTTGCACGTTTAACGACACTGCACGCTCAACGTGAAATTGACGCAGAGGCAGGCCAACTCATCGGGCGTAAAAGTTCTGACAGGACCTTCATAAAGAACCACGGCACAACGTAAAAAACCGTCACTGCGTGTGATGCGTATGCGCATCGGGTCTTCGCATGCAAAGCTGCACGTGATTGATACGCCGCCATCTTCAATCTGGAACTGTCCGTGCCGGTCCTGCACGGTCAGCGGTTCGTCGGGGAAACATTGATCGTTCAGGCAGACCGATTCCACCAACGCTTCCGCAGGCAGGTGCTCACTGACCAGCAGGTTGAATCCGATCTCGATATCGCCGCCTGTTTGCATGGACTGCATCGCCCAGTGGTGTGGAACCGCAGAACCACTGACAACATTATATTTCTGTTTCGTCTGGAAGCAGCCGTAGTTGGAAACCATGTGAGTTTTGCCGCAACGATCCGTCATCCCATCCTTGGGTTGCTCCACGGTCATGGCGAGTGTGGCAGTACGCGTCGCGCCCAGTCCGTTTTCATTTTCACTAAGTCGATAGATCACCTGGCAGGCGTGATTCTGAGGCGTGTAGGTCTGCGTCATGGAACCGATGGAAAACCGTTCATCCTGATAACATTGCGCCACGCCACGGCCGCCGGGTGTTCGCCAATCGCCTTCGACGTTCAGAAAGACCTTGCCATTCGCACGCTGAAACCCCATGCCTGGCCACTGATACGTGCCGCGATAGGTATAAGGGAATCGGCGTTCTTCAAATGCCAGTTGTATGTCGTCAGGAACGTGATAGTCCGGACGAGTCAGCCAGCTTACAAACGACTGGACGCCTGCAATGTCGCCATCGGGAATTACGACCTGTCCGGCTTTGGGCGCGTAGACCAAATCTACCACCGCTGGATCACTGTCTATCCCCAGAAAACAACACAGAATTTTCCAGTTGGACGCATGACCGACTGTATCAGTCAGGTAACCGCGCGAATAAGGTCCGGACAATCCGCCGAGCCGGGGATGATGAAAGCAGAGCATCTCCTGCCAGAGCCGTCGCTCGATCCGCGCCGCCGCTTCGCGTGCCGGCTCATCTTCAATCAGATTGACGATCTCAGCCATGGCGAGCAGGGAGATCGGCGAATAGTTCGGGCTGTTGAACTCTTCAGACAAATCCGTTCGCACCAGTTGTGCTTCGAGTAGCTCAAGCACGTTTCGTCCAAACTGACGCATGCGAAACCGATTGTAAACTTCCGGCATTGAGCGGTGCGCGTAGGAGACCTCATACGTTTCAATAATCTGGGACGCGGCGAGAAAGAAAAAAGCGCGCATGCACGAAAAATTATTAACGCCCGTGATCGCCAATGAGTAGTCAACCGCTTCAGCAAAGCCATCGTTGATAATCCGGATCAGGTGTTCGGCTGCACGGGGTTCAAGCACATCCTGATAGTGAAGCATCAGTTGCGCCGCGGCGATCGGATTGAAATGATTTCCAAGGTTCGGCGTCGCGCTCACAATCGCATTACCAAGCCGCTGATCGTCTTCATCGCCGGCCAGAAAAGCGAACGCATGCCACAACCACTCGCGCGCATAGTTGACGCCGTCGCGCTTCAACGGACCTTGCCACGCACCGTCATCAGAAAAATGATCGCGGTGGCTGTTCCGGTGAATGGCATATAACTCAGCGCGCTGTCGGGCCTGCTGTTCAATGGTAATAGTCGATGTCGTCAGCATGTTTCTATCGCAATATCGTCGAACCACGCACGCCCCACGCCATCCAGTTCCAGATGCAACCAGGCACACTGGCCTGTGGGGCTTGCCGTGAAAATATGTTCAACGTAGGTCCAATCGGTCGTGCCGATGATCGGGTCGGTGGCGTGTTCCGCCTGAATGCCGTCACGAGTCCGGTGTCCAATCTCATCAAAACGGATCACTGCTCCGCGGCCGCGCACCTGTTCACAGCGAATCCATCCGCTGAGTCGATAGCGTTGGTTCGCATCAATATGAGGTGTAGGCCCGCCGGCGATTCGCGTGCTGACGACCTGTTCAGATTCTTCGTTTTGCAGACGAATCGATCGATGGCCGCTGTGCCCGCAGTCATCATCCCAGTAGACCGGACTGTCCGGACAGTTCGATGCCCAGATCAGGTTGCCGACCACGGTGCGGTCATGAGGAATCGGCTGCTCAAAATCGTTGACGCGCCCATAGTAGAAGCCGGGAAACTGTGGGTCATAAACCAGATACCGACCCAGGTCCCAATCCGTTCGATCCGGCTCGTTGCGCACTGCGTCATAGCGATCCGAATCCACGTTCAGACGAACGGCCTGCGATTGCAGGACCACTTGCTGAGCCGTCGGCGGGTGCACGCTGAAAAAGCGATACCGCGCATGCCAGTGATAGTTCTCGCCTTCGCGCTGCGTCGGCGGGAGGCAACACAAGTGTTCATCATAAATGTTGCAGCACGTTGCGCCGAAAGCCGGCGGGCTGGCCCTCATCACTTCCACAACCGGGTTCGTGTACGGATCACTGAAGTAACCAAGAAACCCACCATCCGCGATACGCCGTTCGCCGTGAATATCATTCATGCCCGGCGTCAGGTAGCCGACCGGATTGTGACTCCATCTCACGAATCGGCCGTCAGGGTGTTGCCAGACCGTACACTGACGCCGCTTGCTTGAAGGCCGGTTGTCATAGACGCCGCCGGCGTAGAAATTACAGAACTCAGCGAAGTACGGATCGGGTGCTTCCAGTGTTGCTTCAACTTCGGCAACATAGCTGTCGATCATCGGGTCGTAACGGATCGTCACATGATGCGTGCCGATGATTCGATCATCCCCCTCGTAGTGGTGTGTTGCGTGCAGGAAGAGCTCTTCACCGCGCGCCGTCTCAAACGTAAAAGCCGTGCGCGGCCGGCGTGACTGGGGATGTATCTTGAGCACTCCGATCGGCTCCGGCAGCGGTTCCGCTGCGTCGCGGCGTACACCTTCTCCATGATCAACCCACCATTGAAGCACGATGCGGCCGCCTTGATACGTTGGCGCGTGATAGTCAGCCGGTATCTCGGCCGGTCGCATTGGCGCAACGCCGGGATGCGGCGCGATCCATTCCAGCGTGGCATATTCCCTGTCGACAAGACCGATACGAACCTCGCGGTCGGTGATCCAGACAAATCGCTGATCCACCTCTTGAAAACGCAAGTCGATATCACGCTGCGCGCGCTGGCGAATCTGTCCTGACGACGAAGCGGATTCCAACAAACTGAGAATCGTCGTTCGCGGCATTGGTTTGATAAGCGTGGTCATGGTTGGTTCCAAACTAAAGGTCACCCCGATCAATCGCCGCGAGAAACTCACTGACAACATCGGCCGCATCAGGTGCAGCCGGCGGAGCATCGCAAGGTCCTTCAATGAACTTGTCGACGATCGCGCGCTGCTGTGACGAAGCGGCGACATGCGCCTCTTCCCGTACAGCGTCCATCAGCGACGCGTATCCCTTCGTGATCACAGGCTCAAGGGTCGCGCCGCCCTTCTTCTCGTCAAGCTTTTCGCGAAGGCCGTCCAAGGCCGCCATCGTGAGGGGACGATAGATATCGCGAATCATTTCATAGCGGTCCGTTCGGAAGTAGTCATGAAAACCATCTCCACTGAACGTGACGTAATAAAGATGATGGCGAATCTCGCTCGGTGTTCGACTGACCGGGTTATCCTTGAAATCTTCAATCAAGGCGTTGACACCAAACTCCCAACGGTGTGCGACCAGATTGATCGCTTTCAGTTGGTAGTCGAAAAGCCTTTGCACATGCGCATGGTGCTTATCGAAAGAATCGCGATCACCACGGCGAGCGGCGGCAAACGTGTCCCAGATCGCCTGATTGATCTTCACATGCACATAAGACCGCATGATGTCAACCAGATCGCGCACATAGGCGGGATTGTCCTTTTCATCTTCATAAACAGAGAATGCGTCGACCAGAGCCTGCTGAAGCTTCGGCCCCCAATGCTTTCGACCAACAAGCATGCGATGCTGAAGATCATCAAATGGAACCCAATTGGCGCCGAGCTGGAACCAGTAGACCGGATCCTGCAGCCGAACGGTTCTAAAGCCGTGGGTCATGTGCGTGTCGCTTTGAGGCCCATACACAGTCTTTATAAGGTTCTGATAACAGGCAACCATTTTGGCCACTGATTCGGGCTTGTAGCGGCGCTCGCAGTAATCCGTCGTGAAGTCGTCAATGTTCAGGAACGGGTTCCAGGACATGCGCTGGACCAGATCTTTATAGAACGGCACGTAGTCGCGAGCCTCGGTGTAATGGCCGAAACCGTCAAAGTTTTTGGTTGTGCGCAAATCGGCCAGCACGCGAAACACATTGCCCATCAGGCCGTTGACGTCGCCGTGCACAGCTGTGTTGCCGGCCGAAGAATGAAACACAATGAACGCCCACGGTCGACCGTGCCAATAGTTCTGCAATTCATAAGTGGGTTCGTCTTCAGCCGGGTAATCCCAGACGATCATGTTGAGTTCCGGCGGCAGTGCCTCAAACAATCGCTTGACGCGCCGAGGCTGCCAGTACGCTTTGTTGGCAAATACCCAGGCATCCCATGTCCACTCGGCGCCGGGGTACTCGCTCTCTGCCCACGTCGCGAGCCTCCCTACCGCATTGGCGAACGAGTTAACGATCGCTTCCTGTTCCTCAAAAGTCTCACCGGGCGAGGTTTCAGGATAGGGAGTAGGCAGGCCGAACACCTTGCCCTCGCCGAACTGCTCCGCGAAACCGCGCAGGTATGCCTGGTTCAGCTTCAGCCACATCGGATCATCGGGATGTATAAATGAACCACCTTTCTCCATCTTGAGATACTGGACGTTGGGATATCTTTCCTTAAATGATTCAGCCACCGACGGCGGTAATGAGCCGTCAGACGTTGCATATGGCGCATGAACGCCAAGCGTCAGCCCGTATTTTGACAGGCGTTGTGACATTTCCAGGTTCGATTGTGACGAAGACGACACACCCTTCGGCTCCACGCCGATGCGCCGCCAAACGTTCGCCATGGCCTGCTCCCCGAGCGGCGGTCCCGGGATGTAGTTGATCCGATTAAGGCGGTTCTTTGCGAACCAGCGCATCTCATCCTGCCATTGTGCCTCACTGTAAAACTGAATGCCGAAGTAGTGATATTGGCCGCCGTGCATGCGCGTCTTGAAGTAAGGCTTTTCACGAATGTCGCATGCCGGTATGGCAAAGTCACTACGCTTGGGCACATGCTCTTCGTGGCGGAAAAACCCGACGCGTCCGAATCGCTCCAACACGTCGTACACCGCATACACCGTGGCGACTTCACTCATCCCGGCCACAACAAAGCTGCGCCGACCGTTCCAGGCGACGGTCTTTAAGAGAAAACCCTCATCGCCGAGTTCCGTGATATTGATGGTGATTTTTTTGTCCGCAATCAGTTGCGCGATGGCCGGATGAGACTGAACGGAACCAATCAGCACGGCCGGCATCGAGTCCGGCTGTCCTTTCTGACCCATCCGAAAAATGGACAACTCGGCCCCCGTCATCTTTCGCAGATATTCATTCAGTTGGTCAGCCGCAAAGACCGCTTGCTCAGACGGGTCTTGACTGAGCAGAATATAGGCCCGAGATCGTCCGTCCTTTACCAGCCGCAGCGGGCTGGTATGGCCGTTGCACAAAGTTGCTCCACCAAGCGCCAGCAGTGTTGCCAATATATGGAATTTGATTTTCATACGAATCCTTTTTTCCCAAATACGCTTCAGTAAACAGTCGTTCATTGCGCGCACTCATATCGCAGTCCACATGAGCGTGGATAACCACCGCCGTCTTAAATGCACGCAACTCAGTTCAGTCAGTCAGGGTGATGCCAACACATCAAAATCCAGCCAGAACAGAAAAATATTGGCCGACGCGCCGACATCAACGACGCCAGCGGCCAGCCACGTCACATGGCCATCGGTGTACGCCACATTCCAGCCACCACCAGTGGCTGCGTTGTACACATTGCTGCCACCCGTATTCGAATTAGGACCTGGATCATCCGCATGCCCGGAATAGTCCGTGCCGCGCGAAGAATCCATCAGGAAACCAAATACCGTCGGCGTGGTGTCGTAAACCAACGCCGTCGGCAGGAATATCTTCGGGTCTTCCATTTTGTAGCGGGGATAGCCGCGTATCTCATAACCACTGTTCACGTCCTGACCAGTCACGCCCCACTTGGAAATATTCTGCGATTGACTGAACACCGGCGTGGTCTTGTTGGTGATCGGGCAAAAGAACAAGTCAGCAGTCGTGACATAGTCGCCGCCGTAGAGTTTGCCGTGGCCTAGCCAACGGTTCGGGCCCAACGTTCCCTTCCAGATTTCATCCAGCGTGAACAGTGAGCCGAGATTGTCGTTGTCCGGCGCCCATCCCTTGTTGTCAGTGGCATAGCTGACGCACCCCAGAGCCAGCTGACGAAGATTGCTCAAACAGGATGTGTTATCAGCAGCAGCACGCGCTTTACTCAGCGCGGGCAGAAGAATTCCGATCAGCAACGCAATGATCGAAATCACGACAAGTAATTCAATAAGTGTAAAGCCGGTTCGGCGCTTCATTATTTTTCCCTCTGCAAGAGATGCCAATCCAGGTTCGATTCGTCCAGCCAAGCTCATAACTGTTTCCACGCCGCAAACGCACCGACGACTATTGCGCGATAAAAGTCCATGTCTCCCCTTCCCAGTAGTGGATCAATGCATCGAGCGGCTCATAGTCGCTGGCAGCGGCATGGCCGTCGGCAAACAGGAAGTTGCCCGCCGGACTCAGCGTGGGTTCGTGAGGCCCCTTATAGATGTCAACAGAAGGGTCTCCGGGGTTGAACGTGTAAAAGATGCCGTACTCATAAGAGGCAACCACACGGCTCGGCTTGGTCAGGTCGTCAAACCGTTTTGTTTTCAGACCATCCAGAATGAACGGGCTGCGACCCCACCCATTGAACAGGTAACTAGTCCCATGTTTTTCGTAGGCAGTACCAACCGGCGCTCCAAATATGGTTGCCAGATCGGCCGGGCAACGGGTAACAGACTTGGCAGATGGCAACTTCCCGGAACTCGCATTAACGGTTTGTGTAATCCCCAGGTAAGTGTTCAACGGCCGACTCGTTTCGCTGATCCCCACGTCGAACAACAACGTTCCCGCCCAGCGCCAGACTTCGGACTGCGCGAAACCGTTTAAAGGATCCAAAGCAGGATAAAATCCATCGTTGTCATCGCCATACATCTGTATCGCGACCCCCATTTGACGCATGTTGGCAAGGCAGGACGTGCGCCAGGCCACACGTCTTGTCGCGGATAGTGCAGGAAGCAAAATGGAGATGAGAACCGAAATGATTGAAATCACAACGAGCAACTCGATCAGAGTAAAGCCGGCTTGACGTTTCATCAGGGTGCTCCTTCTCGAAGAGAGATGATCGACGGTCAATTGGTCGCTGAAGCCCCGCAACTGTCGCGAACAACCAGGCGAGGCTCATAGAAAAATCGCTTCTGATAACCCGTGTCTTCCGAGGCGACGTCCTCGGCAACAATCATGTCCACGCACCGGCGCGCGATATCGTCGTATCGAAAGTCGATACTTGTCAGGCCGTAGCTTTCCGACCAGGGCGTATTGAATGCACCGACAATCGCGACGTCCTCCGGCACTTTCATGCCCAGCTCGCGCGCGGCCAATACCAACTCAACCGCCCGCGAATCCTGGTAGGTGAACATGGCCGTCGGATGATCCCGCTTCGAAAGAATCGACTTAATGTACTTAATATAGGCATCGCGACCACCGGCACCCGATGGGATCTGATAAACCCGCGACGCCTCATCAATCCCATGCTCGGCAATCGCGGCCTCAAATCCTTTTGACAAAGTGCCGTCGACATCGCCATCCGACGGCATCTGAGGCATCAGCAGTCCGATGCGACGATGTCCGAGTTTGGCCAGATGCCTGACCGTCATCGCAGCGCCAAGTTCAAAATCCGGCGAGACACAGTCCACCGGCAATCCGGAAACATCTTGTGCATCAATACTGATCCAGTGATCGCATTTCCTTCGCGCGTCCAGCAGCCAACTCGCCTCGGGATGTCCGTTGCGAAACACAATTGCTTCCGGATGCTGGTCCAGCAACACCGACAGGGCCTGCACCTCGGAAAGACGCCACTCCCCTTTGAGCATCGACGTCCCGATCGGAACAGTCGTAATCCCCTTGCTCTGAAGCAACTCAACCATGGTCGCGGAAAAATCACCCCAGAGATGGCCGCTCGTCGGAATCACCAGCCCAACGCGGCGGACGCGCTGAACACCAATATCTTTGACATAAGTTCCACTGCCGGGCCGCCGCTCAAGCAATCCCATTTCCACAAGCTTGCGTGTCGCCTGATGGGCAGTCACCAGAGAAATGCCATAGTCGATCGCCAACTGACGGGTCGAAACCAGCTTCTCGCCCGGCCCGAGCAGCCCTGACTGAATACGCTGCATCAAATCAGCCTCCAAGCCCGCCCGGCCACGCTTATCAAGAAACTGAGGCATTACGACTCCTGAACAATCTAAACACGGAAAAACACAAAACCACCACCTGAGTATAATGAATATATAACACTTATCAAGTGGCATTAGAAAATAAATTTCCGAGGCACAAACTCCACCCAGCCCGTCACGGATAACACCTCGTCAGCTTGCCCTGTTTACCGCATCGATCACGCACAGCAGCCATCATCCGAACACTCCCCCGGCTTGCCGCCTGATACCACTGCCTGCCACCGGGCGACCCGCGCAGCAGACTTTCGCCTTGAAGCGAGGCCGGCACAAGCTGCTCTTCGCGAAGCTTTTGCTTGTACTCAGCAGTGTATTTTTCAAGATATGCGATGAATCTCTGATCAGGATCACCGCAGTCACCACAGCTGAAAACATGGGCTTTTACACCCTCTTTTCCCGAAGGAGCCTCAATCGGCGGAACATTGCCATTAGAAGCCGTAAACAGTTCACCCGACCCGACGTCGTAAAAATAGGCGTCTACCGGACCGGCTTGAGAATGAGGAACAACTAACTTAAGAATCACCCCCAATGACCCCGCCAGAATGATCAACGCCACCCCGATCGCGGCCCTGGGATTTCCAGATATCCTGCCGACAAAGCCAGGCATACCCGACCTCCACACGTTTCAAACCCGCCAACCACCTACACTTATCGTTTCAGAATATGCACCTCAAATGCATACAATATTGCATAATTTTTCATTTACACCACCATAAAAATATAACAAATATATAACTTTATTCAAGCAACAGATGGCGTCGTTCCCGAAAGCTCATGGACGGAACGACTTCCACAGTGGAGGCGATTCCCGCATTCTGAATTTGAGTTGATAAAAACAAAGCGCTAAAGCACGCGATCCAGCAGTCGATACTGAATCGCTTCGGCGACATGTTGTAACTGAATGTCTTCAGTCCCCTCAACGTCCGCAATCGTCCGAGCGACGCGCCGGACCTTGTCATATGCCCGGGCGCTAAGCCCCAACTCGTTCATTGCCTGACGTAAAAGTTCCGCGCCACCGACGTCGAGCTTGGCAAAGTTATCCAGTTCGCGACCGGATAGCGTACTGTTCGG